>JABLTL010123804.1_pt1 | contig 17447 bp, 18 predicted proteins | sample 7160151 | NCBI WGS metagenome assembly JABLTL01 (sample SAMN14651223, study PRJNA627086) | human gut metagenome | isolation source: feces | host: Homo sapiens
TGGCTGCGGCAATGGCTGCGGGTGCGACAACGGCTGTGGCTGCGGCTGCTGATCTCCCCTGACCTAGGCGGAGGGCAGACCGCCCTTCCATAAATAGAGTACACGGTCTTCGTGCTGACCCCTTTGCCCTTACCCTCTGAACAGAGCAACCTCCGTATGATCTCGGTCATGCGGAGGTCTTTTTTTGTTTCAAACAGGATTGAAAAATGAATCTTCCACACTTATAATTACCTCAGTTAATTATCTAAGGCAACTATAAGGAGGGACAAGCCCATGAATATCTCTATGCTAAAAGCACTGCTCAACGCCTGCTACCAGGCCAAGCGCGTCCACGAGCTGCTTCCGGCGCTGCCCAACGGCGTCACCTCTGCTTACATCCAGTACCTGGATAAGATAGAGGATCTGGAACGGCAAGGGATGCGCGCCAAAGTGTCCGACATCAGCCGCATGCTGAACATCCCCCGCCCCGGCGTGACACGGACGGTGAAGGAGATGGTGGAGCGTGGGTATTTGACCAAGACCACGTCGGAGCAGGACGGCCGCATCACCTATCTCTCCATCACAGAAGCCGGGAGAGCACTGTCCCAGACCTATAACGACCAGTTCTTCTCCCAGCTTGCGCCGCTCCTGGCGGATATTCCGGAGGAAGACGCCCAATGCACCATCCGCACCATCGAAACCCTGCATCAGATCATGTCTGAAAGGAGGATCACCCTTGAATAACGATTTTACCCAAGGCAGCATTTTGAAGAAGCTGTCCCTGTTCATGCTCCCCATCCTGGGCGCCTTGGTTCTGCAAGCGGCCTACGGCGCCGTTGACCTGCTGGTGGTGGGTCAGTTCGGCTCCACCGCCGGGCTTTCCGCCGTTTCCACCGGCAGTCAGGTGCTGAACCTGGTCACCTTCGTCGTCACGCAGCTTGCCACCGGCGTGACCGTCCTCATCGCACGATACCTGGGAGAAAAGCGGACGGAGCAGATCGGCCCAGTCCTAGGCGGAGCCGCCGTTGTGTTCGCCATCCTCTCTGTGGGGATGTTTATCCTGCTGGTGGGCTTTCCCCGCCCCATCTCTGTCCTGATGCAAGCGCCGGAGGAGGCCATCGGCCTGACCACCGGCTATGTGCGCATCTGCGGCGGCGGTATCTTCTTCATCGTCGCCTATAACCTGCTCTCCGCCATCTTCCGCGGCCTGGGCGACAGCCGGTCGCCGCTGCTCTTCGTGCTGGTGGCCTGCGTGGTCAACATCGTGGGCGACCTCATCCTGGTAGCAGGCTTCGGCATGGACGCCGCCGGGGCGGCCATCGCAACGGTGCTGGCGCAGGTGGTCAGCGTGGTGTTCGCAGTGGTGCTGCTGGTCAAAAAGAAGCTGCCGTTCACCATCACCCGGAAGGACTTCCGCCTCAACCCCCAGTGCAGCCTGTTTCTCCGCATCGGTCTGCCCCTGGCCCTGCAGGAGTGTCTGACCCAGCTGTCCTTTTTGGCGCTCTGCGCCTTCGTCAACCGCTTGGGGCTGATCGCCTCCTCCGGTTACGGCGTCGCCTGCAAAATTGTCAATTTTGCCATGCTCATTCCCAGCGCCCTGATGCAGTCCATGTCCTCCTTCGTCGCCCAGAACGTGGGCGCGGGCAAGCAAACGCGGGCCAAACAGTCCATGCTGACGGGGATTGGCATCGGCCTGGCCTTCGGGTGCGTTGTGTTCGTGCTCGTCCTGTTCCAGGGCGATCTGCTGGCCGGTATCTTCTCGCCCGACACAGAGGTCGTGCAAAAGGGCTTTGAGTACCTGAAGGGCTTCGCGCCGGAGACCATCGTGACCGCCATCCTGTTCAGTATGATGGGCTACTTCAACGGCAACAATCAAACCCTGTGGGTCATGATCCAAAGCCTCATCCAGACCCTTTTGGTGCGCCTGCCCCTGGCGTATTTTATGAGCATCCAGCCCAACGCCAGCCTGACCAAGATTGGCCTGGCCGCGCCGGTCTCCACCATCGTGGGCATCGTTCTGAACATTGGGTTCTATCTCTATTGGACCCGCAAACAGCAAAACACCCTTTCCGCCACCCCGACCCGTTCAGTTTCAGCATCCTTCTGCGCCGGACGCCCGTTCCCCAAAGATCGCGCCGCCCAAGATGAGCACCGCCAGGAGGGCGAAGCCCAACAGGGTGCGCAGCAGGACGATCTGCTGGCTGGTCAGGTGGATGCAGCTGGCGGCTACGCCGTTGGAGCCGAATAAGATCAGCCCGAAAATGTAGGTCCAAAACGCTTTTTTCATAGGAATCCCTCTCTATTTGCTTGCAAAATATCCGGTATCAGCTTATCATAAAGAGGTACATGAGAAAAGTAACTGTTTCGCATCTATTCCATGCGAAATCCAGATAGAAAGAGGACACCATGAACGCCAACCTGCTGAAATACCTGGCCTTCCTGAAGACAGTGGAGTACGGCAGCTTCACCCGTGCGGCAGAAGCGCTGAACTACTCCCAATCGGGCATCAGCCGGATGATACACGACCTGGAACAGGAGTGGAACCTGACCCTGCTCACCCGCAGCCGCTCCGGCGTCCGCCTGACGGCGGAAGGGACTCAGCTGCTGCCCCATATCAAAACTCTGTGCAGTCAGTTCACCCAGCTGCAAAGCAAGGTGGACGAGCTGAATGGCCTCCAATCCGGCCTCATCCGCATCGGCACCTTCTCCAGCGTCGCCACCCACTGGCTGCCCAACATCATCCGAGCCTTTCAGGCGGACTATCCCAACATCGACTACGAGCTGCTGCTGGGGGACTACACGGAGATTGAGCAGTGGCTGTTGGAGGGGCGTGTGGACTGCGGCTTTCTACGGCTGCCCGCACCGCCTGAGCTGGAGACCATTTTCCTGGAACGGGACAACCTGCGGGCCATCCTGCCGCCGGAGCATCCACTGGCGGCGCTGGAACGGGTGCCGTTGGCGGCTCTCTGTGAGGACCCGTTCCTGATGCTGGTGAAGGAGAAGAACACCGAGTTCGCCCAACTCTTCGTCCAGCACGGCCTGACGCCCAACGTCCACTTCACCGCCTGGGATGACTACGCCATCATGTCCATGGTGGAGAACGGCCTGGGCATCAGCGTCCTGCCCGAGTTGATCCTGCGCCGCGTCCCCTACCGCATCGTCACCCGCCCCCTGAACGTCCCCGCTTACCGGGACATCGCTTTGGCGCTGCGAGACAAAGAAACCGCTTCCCTGGCGGTGAAGCGGTTTTTGGAGTATCTAAAATTTCGATAAATCTGTACCTTATTCCGCACCCAGAAGGTACAAGTTTTCCCGGTCAAAGCACAGTTCCATCGGAGAATTATATAGCTTGTCGATCATGTGAATACTCTCCATAAAGGGCATCGCATAGTGGTCTTTTTTAGCTGTCAGCTCCTCGAGTCGTTCTTCGCCCCAACCTGAACTCATGTTGTCCAGCTGGTCGCCTGCATCCAGCAGCGCCTCGTCAATGGGGGACTCACTGATGAGCGGAACCTGTCGAATCACGTTCCCTAAAAAGCGGCTCACGGCAGCCACACCACCCAGCACCTGGGATTCCACCGTTGTCTTAGAATACTTGTCGATGTAGTCATAGCACTGGGTGTAGGTCTCCCGGTACTGCAAGGAGCGTTCCTCAATCTTTGCAGACACATCCTGCAGATGCTCAGATGCAAAATTCTCCACCAGCATCACATCCAAAAAAGACGCAAACGCGAACAAGTAGAGGGCAGTCTGATAGTCCTTTAGCTGGTCCTTGATGGTATTCAATCTGCTCTTTGCATCCTGCTCCAAATGGAACATCGACTCCTTTTTCGTCTCCTCCAGCAGCTGCTTGTGATACTGGATCATGCTCGCATCTGCCTCTCTGCGAATCTTGAGCACTTCCCCATGGTTGCTCGTGATAAACCGCTCATTGTTCCAGTTATACTTATACTGCTCCATGACACCGGACAGGAAATTCACATTTGCTTTCAACTGCGCCTTGTCCTTCTGGATCAGATAATCCATGATTGCCTGCTGCTTTTCCTGGAACACATCTAATTGATGCTCAATCGCACTCAGCGCCACCGCCATACACAGCAAAGCCGGATGGAATGCTGCCACACCTGCCCCAGCAGCCTCCACCGGAGTCAGGACGGCCTGTCCCATCAGTTGATTGTTGGCGCCTAGGACAGCTCCCAAAAAGCCGCTGCCATTGCGGAACGCAGCCAAATGTCCCCCTGCCGGGATCGTCACCTTATACAGCTGACTCTGAACACCAGGCCCCGCCACCGACTGGACCAAATCCATGATCGGCTCAAACGCAACCCCCAACGACGCGATCTTCCCCAACGGCAATTTCTTGCTGGCGGTCCGCGCGACCTCTTCCTCTGCCGGAAGCGGCTGCAGCTCCATCTGCGCCAACGCCTGCAGCATCATTGTTTTCCGTTCGTCCCGTTCCTCCATAAAAATCCCCTCTCTCTTTTTTCAATTCGGATAAAAGATATTGTACCATGCCCAGAAAATGCAATCAAGCAATCTGGAATACCTCTATTTTAAAACACCAGTCTGTCCCATAATCCGGACACAAAAAACAGCGGCAGTTTTTTCTGCCGCTGTTTGCGTTATTGAACATTCCAATCAGGTATTCATCTGCTTCCGACGAGACAGGTTCATGGTACCATCCTGCATACTCTCCACGTCCTCCAGGCTCTTGCCGGTGCCGAAGGCGACGCAGGAGATGGCGTCATCAGCCACGTGGGTCTCGATGCCGGTGTGCTGCTCGATCAGGCGGTCGATGCCCCAGATGAGGCTGCCGCCGCCGGTCATGACGATACCGTTGTTGGAGATGTCGGCCACCAGTTCGGGGGGCGTCCGCTCCAGGACGGAGTGGACGGCTTCCAAGATGCGCATGGTGGGTTCCTCGAAGGCTTCGATCATCTCGCTGGAGGAGACGGTGAAGGCGCGCGGCAGGCCAGTCATCAGGTCACGACCCTTGATCTCCATGGTCTGTTCCTCTTCACGGGGATAGACGCAACCGATGGACATCTTCAGTTCTTCCGCAGTACGTTCCCCGATGAGCACGTTGTGCTTGCGGCGGATGTACTTAATGACCGCTTCGTTGAACTGGTCGCCTGCGATCTTGATGGAGGCGGATTCCACCACGCCGGACAGAGAGATCACGGCCACGTCGGTGGTGCCGCCGCCGATGTCCACGATCATGTGGCCGTCAGGCAGGGAGATGTCGATGCCAGCGCCGATGGCGGCTGCCACCGGTTCCTCGATCAGGTAGACCTTCCGGGCGCCAGCCTGGATGCCGGCGTCGATGACGGCACGTTCCTCGACCTCGGTGATGCCGGAGGGGACGCAGATGACCAGACGGGGCTTGAAGAAATGGGTGGGAGCCACCTTGTGGATAAATTCCCGCAGCATCCGCTCGGTCATGTCGTAGTCGGAAATGACGCCTTCCCGCAGGGGACGGATGGCGACGATGTTGCCGGGGGTACGGCCCAGCATATTCTGTGCTTCCGTACCGACCTTGAGCAGCTTACCCGTATTCTTATCAATGGCGACCACGGACGGCTCCCGCAGGACGACGCCCTTGCCCTTTACATAAACCAAAATCGAAGCAGTACCCAGATCGATACCAATATCTCTTGCAACGCTCATGCGATCACACTCCTCTAACATTCCATCTGTTATAGTATACCCGGACGGACTCATTCCAGCCCTCTCTGTATCGTATCGCTGAAATTTGGTAGCGAACTGACAATTTTCCGGAACAAATTCAATCTCTATGCTATTATAACGGGTTTCGGTTCTTTTTTCAACGTTGTATGACAAAAGTTTTCTTAAGATTCACATTTCCGCGTCATCTCAGTGAAATGGCGTCCGCGCCGCGGTCACACAGCACACCTCTGCCGCCCCCGCAGCCCGGAGCGTCCCGGCCGCTTCCTCTAGGGTGCTGCCGGTGGTGATGATGTCGTCCACCAGCAGGATGCGCTTTCCGGTGAAATCACCCGATACACCCCAGCCACCAGCTTCCGCCGCATGGCAGGACTTGCCTCACTGGAGGCCAAGGACGGCACATCCTTCCACTTCTTCAAGGTGCGCACCGGGCGCATCCCATAGACCTTCGCCACCTGCACCGCCAGCAGCCGACACTGGTCGAACCCACGCTCCCGCAGCCGTCTCCGGCTCACCGGCACCCAGGTGACCAGATCAAAGGGGTCTGACCGGCAGCGGCGGGCGCATGCGCCCATCCAACGGCCAAAGCAGACCCCATAGGATTCCCGTTGATGATATTTGTAATCCACCAGCGCCTGGTGAACTTTCCCCGTGAGGAAGAAGGGCGACACGCACCGGGAAAATGCCCGTCCCGTCCGAACCGCACTGGATTCATCCGTCCACGGCAGCTCCGCCAGACACGCTTTGCAGGCGTCCTGTTCCTCCCGCTCCAGCAGTGTGCCGCAAAAGACGCACTTGGGCGGGTAGACCAGACGCAAAAGTTCTTCCCATATCCCACGCACCGTGGGCTTCCTTCGGTTTTCTTCTTGTTCCATATGCTCCATTCCTTATCCGGTCAGGCCGATGACGTTGAGCAGCAGGATCCAGGACAGGCCGTAGTAGGTCACCACAGCCACCAAGTCGCTGACCGTGCTGATGAGGGGGCCGGAGGCTACGGCAGGGTCGATGTGGATCTTGTGCAGGACGATGGGCACCACAGTACCCACCAGGCTGGAAATGGTCATAGCCACCATCAGCGCCGTGCCCACGCAGCCGGAGACCGAGAAGGCGTACAACGCCGTTTTGGCCTTGGCCAGCATGATGTAGATGCCAATGCACACAAAGGACACCAGCCCCAACAGCAGGCCGTCACAGAAGCCCACGCGGGCTTCCTTCCAGACCATTTTTAGGCGTTCCTTGCCAGTCAATTCCTCGTCCATCAGCACACGGATGGTGACAGCCAGGGACTGGGTGCCGGAGTTACCGGACATACCCAAGACCACCGACTGGAAGAAGACGATGAGGGTCAGCTGTTTCATGACCCGCTCGAACATCCCGGCTACGGTGGACACGCCCAGCCCCAGGCAGAGCAAAATGAGCAGCCAAGGCAGACGTTTCTTCATACTCTGACCCACGCTCTCGTCCAGGTCTTCCTCGGTGGTCAGACCGGCCAACTGTGCGTAGTCCTCGCCCATCTCGTCGTCAACCGCTTCCACCAAGTCCTGGGCGGTGATGACGCCGATGATGTGGTGCTCCTGATCCAACACGGGGATGGAGTCCTCGGCGTAGTCCTTCAACCGTTCCAGGTTGTCGGTGATGCTGTCGCTGGCCAACATGTAGGGGTAGGAGGTACTGATGAGGCTCTCCAACGACTCCCCCGCCCGGGCGATGATGAGGTCTTTCAGGTCGATGGCGCCGTAGAACATCCCGTCCTCGTCGGTGACGTACAAAATGGAGATGTTGTCGTTGTCCTCCGCCTGGGCAATGAGCTGGCGCATGGCCTGCTTGATGGTGAGGGTGCGGCTGATCTCGATGAAATTGGTGGTCATCATGCTGCCGATCTGATCTTCATCGTAGGAACAGATCAGCTCGATGTCCTCGGTGGCCTCCTCGTTCATCAGGGAGACCAGCTTTTCACGGACGTTGTCGTCCACCTCTTGCAGGACGTCCACGGCGTCGTCGGCGTCCATGTTCTCGATGATGTCCGCCGCGTCATCGGCTTCCAATTCTTCCAGGTAGGTGCCCACGTCGTCCAAATAGGCGAACACTTCGGACATCCATTCCGTATCCAAGACCCGGTAAAGTTTTCGGCGTCCCTTCTCGTCCAGCAATTCAAACGCTTCGGCGATGTCGTTTTCGTGGTACGCTGAGAGCTTTTCCGCTAACTTGTCGTCTCGCTCTTCCTGGTTGATGATCTCCACCAACTCTTTGACATAGTCCGCTTTTTCCCCGGGAATCCATCTTCTTTCCCGCTTTTCGTCCATTGTGGTACACCTCCCATCCGGCTGTCCTCACTCGATGCTCTGATTGGCTCGAAAAACAGCCTATCATTATAGTATATACTATTTCCCCCAGAAAACGCAATCCTTTTTTTCGTTTTTTCCACAGGATTTCCCATAGACTCCGTTCCGTACACACCAAAGCGGCAGCGCCCCCACTGGGATGCGCTGCCGCTCGTTCCGCTTTCGTTTTCTGTTACGGTTTGCACTGGCCACAGGGGCTGTAGCCCTGCTGGATGAGGCTCTCCCGCTTGGCCTTGACGCTGCGGCGGTTCTCCTTGCTCATCTTCTCCACACCGGAGCAGTCCGGCTTGTGGAACTTCATGGTGCTGGTGTTCAGGACGTATTTGGTCAGCTTGGTGGTGTCCTGCTTCACCGGCTTGGTGTCCTTTTGCGTGCTGTCCGAGGAGCTGGTGGTAGACTCCAACCAGCTCTCGCCAGTGGCGTAGTCGATGCCCACACCGGGCTGGACGTTGTAGCAGTATACATGGTAAGTAATGCCTTCCCCGTCGTCCTCCACCGACATGGCTTCCATCTGCACCCCGTCCGCCACCAGGTTGTTCCCGTTGTAGACGGGCGTGACCCGGTAGAGCACGTGGTTGCCCGTCTCCTTGATGTAGTCCGCCACCATGTTCTCAAAGGGGAGCATCCCCTCGGTGTTCAGGTAGCGAGTGCCGGTGATGAGGTTCTTCTCGTTGGCGTTCTCCGCCGTCAGCTGGTAGCCGATGAGGTGGCACCGGTTGTACAGGCTCTTCCCCTCCACGCAGTCGTAGCGCACCGAGTGCCAGCCGGAGGGTTTGATCTGGCTGATGTCGCCCCGCTTCTCCGTGGGCATCAGATCCTGTCCGATGTTGGCATAGGCGGTGGTGCAGCGTCCCAGGCTGTCCAGCTTGCCGTAGGTCTCGAAGGAGGTGGTGGTGAAGTCGGACTTCGGGAAATCGGGGATGTTGTTGTTCACCTCCACATAGGGGGAACCGTCATAGGCGGTGGGCGAGTAGTCCACCTGGGTGCTGGTGGTGTTCTGTTTGGTGGGTTTGGTCTGGTCGCCGGTGGGCTGCTCCGCCCCACAGCTGGGGAGTGCCAGGCAGATGAGCGCCGCCAGCAGCAGCGCGATGGATTTTTTACGCACGTTCATATACCTCCAAAGTGATGGTCTCATGGGAGGAACCGGGAAACTCCTCCTCCAACGTCAGCTCCCACCCGTCCTCCAAGGGCAGGTCAAAGAAAAGGTCGCCTGGATACGCCCGGTTCCAGTGGAACAGATACACCTGCTCCACCCGCTCCGCCACAGACGCTACCGAAATATTCTCCACAAAGCAGACCTCTCCCGCCCCCGCCTGGGTCAGAAAGTCCTCCGCCACGTGGATGGCCTCTGTTCCGGCGTCTTTGGCGAACTGTTTGGCGGAATACTCGTTCATCCACAGGGTCTTCCCGGCGAACAGGGTCAAGATCTTCTCTCTCAGCACCTTGTCCTGGCTCTGCCGCTTTCCGTGAAAGCACAGCCCCAGCCGGTCGTCTGCCGCTGCCACAAGGATCATGTCCTCTCCCTCCTTTTCCGTCATTGGCTCTATTGTACCAGAAAACGCCCGTCCAGACAAACAAAAGGCGTGACCCGCAATTTTTCTCTGGCAGCCGCCGCCAACCTATGGTACACTGTGGGCACACATCCCCTCAAAAGGAGGCAATCCCATGAAACGCTCCATCCTCCTGCTCCTGACCGCCCTCGCTCTCTTGACCGGCTGTCAGTCCACGCCCCCCGCTTCCTCCGCCGCCCCCCAATATCCCCCCTACCTCAGCCAAAGGGACAGCGACGGAGACGGCATCGACGACCAGACCGACATTTTGGAGAGCGCCCGCAGCTATCTCGCCACCCGCCCCAAATACAAGAGCAAATACTACGCCGGCGGCTACCCGGACGACGGCTACGGGGTCTGTACCGACGTGGTCATCCAGGCGCTGTTGGGTGCCGGCATCGACCTGAAGTCCCTCCTGGACACCGACGTCAGCGTCCACCCGGACGCCTACGGCATCTCCCAGCCCGACCCCAACATCGACTTCCGCCGGGTGGTCAATCAGAACGTCTACTTCCAACGCCACGCCATTTCCCTGACCCGCGACTTGTCCCAGGTGGAGCAGTGGCAGGGTGGCGACATCGTGGTGTTCCACAACCACGTGGGCATCGTCTCCGACCGCCGCCGCGCCGACGGTCTGCCCTACCTCCTCCACCACTACAGCCGGTTCCAGCTCCGCTACGAGCAGGACGCTTTGGCCGATTGGGGGGACGTGGTGGGGCACTACCGGGTGAGTGAATGACGCAAAAAAAGATGCGCTTACACTTTGCGCTTTTGGCGTATCTGTGGTATGATATTTGTGTATAAAACCCGATGCAAAGGAGAATGCAAGATGTCCATGACCAAAGAAACCCTGTTCAAGATCGTAGAAGAAGCCAAGATGGAACCCCTCATTGACGAGGAAGTCTCTGGCAAGCAGTTTGGCTGGCGCAAGATGACCGCTGAGCGGCTCCCCCAGCTGGAAGCCCTCAACGGCCCCGAAGTGAAGGTGGAAGTACACCAGATCGCCCACACCTATCGTTACTCCGTGTACTGCCCACTGAGCTGGTTCAACAAGTAATCCTGCGAAACGCACAAAACCAGTCCCATCTGCGATGGGGCTGGTTTCTTTTTGGCAACAAAGTCTGACAAACCGGCGAGAACCGTTACAAATTGTCTCAGTTTGCAAATATCGGTTGATTTTCCGGTTCTTTTCCTCCTATAATGGGCGCATGACCCAGTTTCACCCGCCCAAAATGGAGGTTTTGCCATGAAACACCTCTCTCCCCAGAAAAATCCTGCTGGTGCTGGCCATCCTGCTGGTGCTCTATCTTATCCCCTGCTTCTATGTCAGCGCCGAACTGAACCGAATCGTCCACGACAGCTATCGCACCTTTGGCAAACAAAATAACCACACCCAAGTCATCTCCGACCAGTGGTTCGCACGTCTGAACTGCCATGAGCCGGACCACTCCAGTGTTGCGGCAAAGGAGACCTTTCGCACCACATTCCCCCTGACCGTTCTCTGGCCTGGCGGTGGGAAATCGGTATACTGGTACTCCTATGAGTCCCTAGACGCCAAAGGTTCCCTTATGACTGGTACATGGGACAGCGGCGTCCTCATTAGTTACAGCTTCCGAGACGGCTCCCTGCACATCACCGACGTGTTCAACCCCATCGTCGGCCTTTTCAATGCCATCTTCGTGGAACACATGTACCCCAACTGACACAAAAACCCCGGAACACACGTTCCGGGGTTTTCCTTGTCACGATGCGTTCTTCCCATCGCCGCTGACAAAGACGACGATGACGCCGATCAGTCCAGCCACAGCGCCCAACAGGGACACTTCCCCGACGCTCAAAACGATGCTGCTGCCCAGGATGGTCAGCAGGATGCCGAACAGGATGACGGCAAGTCCTTTCAACTGTGCGTTCATAAACAGCCTCCTTTTTTCACAGGATAGCAGAACCTGCGCACCTTTTCAACCGGTTACAGATTGCTCTCCTTCCGGCTGGCCTGCCTGCGCAGGTAGTTGCCCAGATTGGTCACGCAGAGCAGGACGGCGATGAGGAACGCGCCGGGGAGGAGGATGACCCACCAAGCGCCGGACAGAAGGGCTTTTTCGGACAGGGACAGCATACTCCCCCAGGAGACTGCCTCCAAAGGCAGCCCCAGCCCCAAAAAGCTCAAGGTGGATTCCGCCACGATGGCCCCCCGCAGGTTCATGACCACCATGAAGAGGATAGCGGAGAAGAAGTTGGGGAACAGGTGGCGCACCAGCACGTGGAAGAACCCGCCGCCCATGGCGCGGGCGGCCAGGACGTACTCGCTGTGCCGGAGCTGACGCACCTCGGTGCGGACGATCTTGGCGATGCCCGCCCAGCTGGTCAGGCCGATGGTCACCGAGATGCTCACGGCGTTGGCCTGCCCCAAGATGGCCTGCAAAAAGACGATGAGGAGCAGGTTGGGCACGCTGAGGAACAGTTCCGTCAGCCGCATGAGCAGGGTGTCCAGCCACTGGGGTGCCAGACCGCTGACTGTGCCATAGACGGTGGCCACGGCAGTGGAGAGCAGGGTGGCCAGGACGCCGATGGTCAGGGAGATGCGCCCGCCGTACCAGATGCCGGAAAATAAATCCCGCCCCAGGGCGTCGGTGCCGAAGAAGAAGGTGCCGTTGGGGGCTTCGCTGCAATGGGCTAAGTCCAGATAGGTGGGGTCGTGGGTCATGAGCAGGTCACAGGCTAAGCAGCCCAGGACGATGACCGCCAGCACCGCCAGGGACACCCAGGGGAACCCGTCCAGCCGGTGCCGTTTGGGGGCTTCCCGTGGGGGCAGTTCCCGGGTGCCCACCAGGGTAAACCGCTCCGCGTCTGTCATAGCGCCGTCACCTCCCCGTACTCCAACTGCTCCTGCCCCCGTACCCGCGGGTCGATGCGCTCGTTCAAAATCTGCGCCAGGATGCTGCAAAAGATGACCACCACGCCGGTGAGCATACAGACCACCATGAGCAGGTTATAGTCATGGCAGCGGGCGCTCTCGTAGGACAGGGTGCCAATGCCGGGATAGGAAAAGACCATTTCAATGATGTAGGTGCCCCCCAGGATGTGGGGGACGGAGATGGCCATGAGGTTGAAATAGGTGGGCAGGGTGTTGCGCAGGCAGTGGCGGAACAAGATCTGCCACTGAGACAGCCCCTTCGCCTTGGCCAACAGCACGTAGTCCGCCCGCACCTCCTCCAGAATCTTGTTGCGGATGAGGTAGGCGTAGTACCACAGGTGACTGAGGACGATGACCGCCATAGGGAGGATGAGATGCTGGATGCGGCTTGCGAAACTCCCCTCCTGTCCAGTGGCGTAAGCGCCGCTGCTGGGCAGCCAATGCAGCGTGACCGAAAACACCAAAATAAACAGCAAACAGAGCCAAAACTCTGGGATACAGCTAGTGAGCGTGCCGATCTTGCACAAAATCCTGTCCGGCCACCGCTCCTCCTGCCAGGCGCAGAACACCCCCACCAGCAGCGCCAAGGCAAAGGTCAACAGGAACCCGGTGCCGCCCAGCAGCACCGTGTTGCCCATGCGCCCTTCCAGCACCTCCAGCACCGGCTGCTTGTACTGGTAAGAGATGCCAAAGTCCCCCTGAGCGGCGTTCTCCACCCAGCGGACGTACTGCACATAGATGGGGTCGTTCAGCCCCAGCCGTTCCAGGCTGCGCTCCCGTTCCTCCACGCTCATCTTCTCCGTCCGCTCGCCGTAATAGGCCACCAGCGGGTCGCCCGGCGCCAGGCGCGCCAGGTAGAACACCAGCAAAGAGAGCGCCAGGACGCTGAGCAGGAACACCAACAGCTTCTTGCCATAATATCTGACTTTTTTGCCCGCCGTCATGACGTTCCTCCTTCCAACACAAAGTGGTCAGGCGCCACCTCTCTCATCCGCTGTCCCAGCACATATTCCCGCTCCTCCGCCGGCGCTGCCGCCTGTGCCCGTGCCAACCGCGGGTCGGGGATGGGGATGGCGGACAGCAGGGCTTGGGTGTAGGGGTGGGTGGGGTTGGCAAACAGCGCCTTGGTGGGCGCGCACTCCACCAGCTTTCCCCGGTACAGCACCCCCACCCGGTCGCACAGGTACTCCACCATGGCCAGGTCGTGGGCGATGAAGAGGATGGAGAAGCCGTGTTCCTCCTGTAGATGGCGGAACAGGTTGATGATCTGCGCTTGAATGGACACATCCAGCGCCGCCACCGGCTCATCCGCCACCAGCAGCTCCGGCTCCATGCTCAGGGCACGGGCGATGTTCACCCGCTGCCGCTGCCCGCCGGACAGTTCTGCCGGATACTGGTCTAAATACGACCCGTCCAGCCCCACATATTTCAGCTGGAACGCCGCCTCTTCCCGAGGCGTCTTCCGGGGCGTCTGGATGTGCTGGATGCGCATAGGCTCGGTGATCACGTCCACCACCTTCATCCGCTGGTTCATGCTGGAGCCGGAGTCCTGAAAGATGAGCTGCCGTTTCCTTTCCAGCATCTGCTTATGTTTCCGCCGCTGGCTCCGGTCGGTGATGTTCACCCCGTTGAACCAAATCTCCCCGCTGGTGGGCTGGTACAGGTTCATCACGCACCGCGCCACCGTGGATTTCCCGGAGCCGGACTCCCCTACCAGCCCAAAAATCTCCCCTCGGCGCACCTGGAAGGACAGGTCGTCCAGAGCCTGCACCGCCAGCTTCCGGGTGAGCTTGAACCGGTGGCTCAGGTGGCGCACCTCTAAAATGACATCATCCATGGAATATTCCTCCTGTAGGCGGCGTCACCTTGGGCGCTCTGGGGTCCAGCAGCCAGGTGGCGGCGAAATGGGTGTCGCTGACCTGGAACAGGGGCGGCGCTTGGCAAAAGTCTATCTCTAACGCATACTCGTTCCGCCAGGCGAAGGCATCCCCCTGGGGCAGGTCGATGAGGGTGGGCGGCGTGCCGGGGATGGTGTACAGCCGCTCCTTCCCCTTGGCGAAGGCGGGCAGCGCCCGGAGGAGCGCCCAGGTGTAGGGGTGGCGTGGGTCGTAGAAAATCTCCTCCGCCGTGCCAATCTCCACAATTTTCCCGGCGTACATCACCGCCATCCGATCTGCCACCCGTGCCACCACCCCCAGGTCATGGGAGACGAACACGGTAGCCGTGCCCAATTTCCGCTGGATGTCTCGGAGCAAGTCCAAAATCTGCGCCTGAATGGTCACGTCCAGGGAGGTGGTCGGCTCGTCGGCGAACAAAATCTTCGGATGCCCCGCCAGCGCCATGGCCAGCACGCATCGCTGGCGCATCCCGCCGGAAAAGTGGTGGGGGTACAGCTTCGCCCGTTCCGCCGGGTGGGCGATGCCCACCAGGGTCATCAGCTCTATGACCCGTTCCTGCACCTGGGCTTTGGTCAGCCCCTTCTGATGGATGGTCACCGCCTCGGCAATCTGTTTGCCGATGGGGATGGTGGGGTTCAGGGCGGTCAGCGGGTCTTGGAACACCATGGAGAACAGCGTTCCCCGCAGCTTCCGCAGCTCCCGTTCGGAGCAGCGGGTGATGTCCCGTCCGTCCGCTCGGATGGTGCCGGAGACGATGGAGGCACGCTTGGGGAGCAGTCCCATGACGCTCTTGCACAGGATGCTCTTGCCGCAGCCCGACTCCCCCACCAGCGCCAGCACTTCCCCCGGCGCCACGGCAAAGGACACGTCCCGCACCGCCTGGACGGTGCCAGCGGTGGAGGGGATGTGGACGGAGAGGTGTTCCACTTCCAGCAAATTGTTTCGTTCCACAGCGTTCCTCCTCTGACAGAAAACCAGGTGGACGCAGGCGCGCCCACCCGGTTGTAGTTGTTCAAGTTATTCCAACGTCCAATCCAGGACGTTCCAGAAGATGCCCACCCCGTGGTGCCCCAGCACCGTGTCCGGCGTGATGCCCTTCAAGCTGTTGTCCGCCACATAAAAGGCGTCGATGTAACAGAAGAAGGTGTAGGCCGGGTTCTTGGCCAATTCTTTCTGGAACTTGGCATAGGCTTCCTTCCGCTTCTGGGTATCCTCGGTCTGGCGGGCCTCGGTCAGGTACTGGTCTACCAGCTTGTCGGAGTAGCTGGAATAGTTGGAGCCCTTGCCGGTGCCGAACACCTTATAGGTGTGGTCGTCCGCATCAAAGGGGCTGCCCCAGCCGATCAGGTAAGCTTCCTGTCCGCCCCAGTCCACCTGGGCGGGCACGTCCACGGTCACATCCACGCCCACTGCCTTGAGCTGCTGGGCGGCGATCTGCGCCATGTCCAGCCGCACCTGGTCGCCAGCACCTACGCTGATGACGAAACCGACCTTCTGGCCGTCCCGATAGTAGAATCCATCCTTCCCCTTGGTGCAGCCGGCGTCCTCCAGGGTTTTCATCGCCTTGTCCGGGTCGTAGTCGTAGTGCTCCACGTCCTCGCAGTTGTAGACGTTCCGCTGCAGCGGCCCATAGGCCACCTCGCCAGCCCCCAGCAGCACGGCGTCGATCATAGCCTGCCGGTCGATGGCGTAGTTGAAGGCGGGGATGAGGTCGGCGTTTTTCTTCCAATAATCGTTGGCGAAGTTATACAAAATGCCGCGATAATCGGAGGTTTTCATCTCGTACACCGTCTGACCCTTGGCGTCGGCAAAGGTCTTAGCATCCTTGGGCGTGACCTGGGACAGGTTCAGCTCTCCGGATTTCAGCTGCAATGCCTTGGCGTTGGAGTCGGGAACGATGCGGAAGATGATGGTCTCGATGTGGGCCTTGCCGCGGAAATAGTCCTCGTTCCGCACTAGGGTGATGGCCTGTCCTGCTTCCCAGGACGCCAGCTTGTAGGGGCCGGTGCCGATGGGATGGCGGAAGTAGTCGTCGGTCTGCAAATCCTTGCCCTCCAGCAGGTGCTTGGGCAGGATGGCCATGGTCATGTAGTCCAGGAAGGCGTAGTTGGGTTCGGCCAGCTGGAATTTCACCGTGTGGTCATCCACCACGGTGATCTTTTCCACGTCCTCATAGTTGGAGGCGTTCTCCGACTCGTTTTTCGGGTCCTGGATGGCCTCGATGGTGAACTTTACGTCCTCGGCGGTGAATTTCTCCCCATCGTGCCAAGTCACGTCCTGACGGAGGTGGAAGGTGTAGGTGTTGGTGTCCTTGTCCAGCTCCCAGGATTCTGCCAGACGGGGTACCACTTGGTTGTCCTTGTCGTGGCCGGTCAGCCCGTCAAAGAGCAGGGCGTTGATCTCCCCATGCTCGTCCAGAGCGGGATTGATGCGGGTGTAGTCGTTGCTGCCGTAGACCAGGGTGTTGGATTTGGCACTGCTGGCAGAGGCGGCGGCAGAGGACGCCGTACCGGCGCTGTCGCAGGCGGTGAGGGTCAGCGCCAGGGCTAAGGCCAGCGCCAGGATGGGTTTTCTTGCTTTCATGGTTCTTCTCCTTGTTTTTTCGGAGCAGGAGTGCGCACTTCTCCTTTTGTCTTTTTCATTTTAACATGGTAAATCGTCCGCCGGAAGCCCCCTGGGGGGTTCCAAATGCCAGAAAATTTTTCGTGGAGTTCTGTTGGATTTCCAACCGTATTTTCCACTTCCATCCGGTATGATACCATCGAGGACAAAAAAAGACACACCCTGAGGAGGTTCCCTGCTATGAAAAAGAAAGTCGCTCATTTTGACCGAGACAAATGCGTCGGCTGCGGCGCCTGCGTCAACGCCTGTCTGGAAGGGGCGGTCGCCCTGGTGGACGGCAAGGCTATGCTGGTGAAGGAAGATCACTGCGACGGCCTGGGCAACTGCCTGCCCAACTGCCCCGTGGGCGCCATCACCTTCGAGGAACGGGACATTCCCCCCGCCGCTCCGGACGGCTGCGAACACCACGGGCATCACGCCCACCACGGCCACGGCTCCGCTGGCCACACCTGCCCCA
>JABLTL010134935.1_pt1 | contig 17400 bp, 14 predicted proteins | sample 7160151 | NCBI WGS metagenome assembly JABLTL01 (sample SAMN14651223, study PRJNA627086) | human gut metagenome | isolation source: feces | host: Homo sapiens
AAACTATATGATAGACATCGAAAATTGAATTATTGGTATACACAGAGGTGCTGTAAGGATGACGAATAAAATCCTTAGTAGTAACCCTTCCCTTTCTACTACTAATTTTACTACTAACAGGTAGTAACAACATGCTCAATCTTGCTCTGATTTGCCATAATCTGTAATTTCAGAGCATTTTACCATAACACCGTAAAACCTTGCAAAATACGCGAAGCAACGAGCGAAGTGTCCCGATATGCTTGCATAATCGGGCATTTTGCGACTGCCGCGACCGAGACGATAGTCGAGGTAGGGCATTTCGGGGCAAAACAAGGAGAACCAAAACTATGATAAAAGTACTTTTTATCTGCCACGGCAACATCTGCCGTTCCCCCATGGCAGAATATATATTAAAAGACATGGCTGAGAAGCGGGGCTTGAAAGACATTCTGGAGATAGCGTCAGTAGCCACCAGCACGGAAGAGATATGGAACGGCAAAGGGAATCCGGTTTACCCACCGGCACAGAAGGAACTTTTGAAGCACGGGATAGGAAAGACGGGATATACTGATTTTACCGGGAAAAGGGCAAGGCAGGTAACAAAAGAAGATTACGGATATTATGATTATTTATTGTGCGCCGATGGTAATAATATAAGAAATACAATAATGATAACGGGACCCGACAAAGATAATAAAATCAGGCTCCTGATGGATTTTGCAGGAAAACCGGGCAGGTCCATTGCAGACCCATGGTATACGGGCAGATTTGACGAGACCTATAAAGATGTGGTAGAAGGATGTGAGGGACTGTTAGATTTTTTAGGACTAAAATAAATTGGATGGTGAGAATCAATGAAGACAGGATTGATAATGGAAGGCGGAGCAATGAGAGGTATGTTTACCTGCGGAGTTATAGATGTGATGCAGGAGGCAGGGATAACCTTTGATGGGGCAATCGGCGTATCGGCGGGAGCTGTGCTTGGATGTAATTATAAGTCAGAACAGATTGGGAGAGCCTATAGGTATACGAGGCAGTATTGCAAAGATTACAGATACGGAAGCATGAAATCATTCAGAAAAACGGGAAATGCCTATGATGTGGATTTCTGTTACCATGAAATACCGGAAAAACTGGACGTTTTTGATAAGGAAGCCTTTAAGGCTAATCCAATGATATTTTATGCGGTGGCAACTGATGTTGTTACGGGAAAAGCTGTATATCATAAATGCAGTGACGGAGAGCGGGAAGATATTGAATGGCTCAGAGCATCTGCATCCATGCCCCTTGTGTCCAGAGTGGTGAATATTAATGGGCATAATCTGTTAGATGGGGGAATAGGAGATTCAATACCACTTAAATTTATGGAAGAGCAGGGATTTGACCGGAATGTTGTAATACTGACCCAGCCCCTGCATTATGTAAAACAAAAAAATAAATTTATGCCGATAGCAAAAATCTTTTTACACAAGTATCCTAATATGGTAAAATCGATGGGAGACAGACATTTCAGATATAATGACACAATCAGCTACATTGAGAGCAGGGAAAAAGAAGGAAAAGTGCTGGTAATCAGACCACCGGAAGCTCTTAATATAGGAAGTATGGAGACCAGAACCGAAGAGATAGACAGGGTATATATGATAGGTAGAGAAACGGGCCTTGGATATGTGGAGTTAATCAAAGATTTTTTGAAAAAAGATATCTTTGCGGGAAATAAGCTGTCCTAAAGAATGTTTTTTAAGGAGTAGATATGGAACTTTCAGCAATAAGACATATAGCAGATAAAAGATGTTGCTTATCAGTTGGAAATAACGGTTTTTTATTTAGAATACAGACTAAAAAAAGCGATGTATCGGAAATTGTACTTCATACATTGGATAAGTATATGAAGCCTGAAGTAAAAGATACGAAGCAGGCACATATGATGAAAAAAATCGCAACAGACAGGCTTTGCGATTATTATGAGACAACGGTGTACTTTGATTACAGCATAAGATGTATAAGATATTATTTTGAAATAACAGGAAATGACGGAGAAAAAGTATTCATCGGAAGTGAATGTTTTTCAGGAAATGAGATAACAGACATTGACAGAATGTATAACTGCACATGCAAGTTAAGGGAAGAAGAAAGAATTGATGTCCCTGATTGGGCGGCAGGTAAGGTTGTATATCAGATTTTTCCTGCAAGATATGCTACAACAAAGCATGTACCGGAGAATGTCTGGTATAAAGCACCGATAGGAGACAAAACAGACCTTAAAGGTGATTTAAGAGGAATAATTAATACTTTGGATCATCTTAAGGAACTTGGAATAGATATATTATATCTCACACCGATTTTTAAATCTCCGTCAACACATAAATATAATACTGTAGATTATTATGAGATATCTCCTGATCTGGGAACTAAGGCAGACCTGAAAGAGCTTGTGGAAAAATGCCACGAAATGGGTATGAAGGTTATACTTGACGGAGTTTTTAATCATACAGCCACCGATTTTTTTGCTTTTCAGGATGTAATGAAGAATGGCAGCAGTTCCAGGTATTATGACTGGTATTATATAGAAAAATATCCCATCAATATGGGTTCGGGAACTAAAATTCCGGGATATCTTACGTTTGCATATTATGGCGGAATGCCAAAACTTAATATGTCCAATGATGAAACGGCAGAATATTTTACCAACGTAGGCAAGTACTGGATTGAGGAATGTGACATAGACGGCTGGAGACTTGATGTCGGAGATGAAATTTCCCATTCATTTATGAAAAAATTCAGAAAAGCAATCCGCAGTGTCAAAAAAGATGCCCTCATTGTTGGAGAAGACTGGCAGCACGGCAGGGATTATCTTGACGGTGATGAATGGGACAGCATAATGAATTACAGCTTCTGGCGTCTGGTAAAAGATTATGTTATGGACAGCAGTATAACTGCAAGCGAAGCGGTTGAAGACATAGGACATATAAGAGGAATGTTTCCATCACAGATATTCAATGTGTTGTGGAATTTGATTGATACACATGATACTCCGCGTTTTCTTGCAATGTGCGGTAATGATAGGAAAAAACAATGTTTTGCTGCGGCAATGTCGCTGCTTTTACCCGGTATGCCTTTTATATATTACGGAGACGAATATGGAATCGGAGGGGGAAATGACCCTGACAACAGACGTGGAATGTTGTGGGATTCCAAATATCAGGATGAAGATACATACAGTCTGTACAGAAAGCTTATTGCAATCCGTAAGGAATATAAAGATATAGCACAGGGCACAATAACCGAATACAGGACAGATGATGAGAATAATATAATTATATACTGTTATGGTGAAGGTGATGGCAAAGTGACTGTTATTCTGCATGGAAAAGGTGACAGAGTGACCTTGGAAGAGTTTGCCGGCAGGAGTAATCTTTTATCCGATAAGATATTTGACGGTATAATGGAAGAATTTTCTATAGCAGTGATAAAATAATTATGTTATAATCTTTTAAAAAATCAGGAGGATATTGATATGAGTATGGCAAGTGAAAGAAAAGCCGAGATGCAGGTTTTTCACAGTGGTGATGTAATTGTTTCAGACAGAATATACAACCTTACACTGGGAGCAACAGTGTTATGGGGAGTGGCAATGAACGTTGTTCTTTGTGCTTTTTGCGGTGATTTTGTTGCAAGCGTTAATCCGTTTATTTTCCTTATTGCATATTTTGCATTGGCATTTGGCGGTCAGGTAATTTCATATAAGAGTAAGAGTCCGGTTGTCAGTTTTATCGGATATAATATGGTAGTTGTGCCGGTAGGGCTTGTTGTGGCTTCCGTTGTTTCATATTACGGCGGAATAGGAGCGGAAGAAGTAGGACTTGCATTTCTTTTTACCGCGATAATCACAGGATGTATGATTTCTTTAAGCATAATATATCCTAACTTTTTCTCAAGAATCGGCGGTTTATTGTTCGCAGGACTGATTGGGCTTGTTTTATCCGGAATAGTAATGACATTCCTTGGTATTGATTCTTACATTTATTCATGGATTGGAGCAGTAATTTTCAGCCTCTACATCGGATATGATTATTACGTTGCACAAAGATATATCAAGACAGTGGACAATGCGGTAGACAGTGCAATATCAATTTATCTTGATATAACCAATCTTTTCCTCCATTTGCTCAGAATACTTGGAAGAAAAAGATAATCCGTCATTATCTGAAAGGATATAGAACCAATGAAGATTATTGATTTGCTCAAATCAGATAAAGTAACGGTTTCGTTTGAGGTTTTTCCGCCCAAGTCAGAAGCCAATTATGAATCAATTTATAATGCTGCAATGAATGTTGCCGCATTGAAGCCTGCATATATGAGTGTTACCTACGGAGCCGGAGGAAGCACAAGTAAGAGCACCTTAGATATTGCCGGTGATATCCAGAAAAGATATGATGTATGCACTATTGCACATTTAACCTGTGCAGGTGCGGATAAAGATGATATACATAGATCTCTTGATGCCATGAAAACTAAAGGAATTGAGAACATTCTTGCATTAAGAGGCGACAGACCTAAAGATTATGACGGAGATCCTTTTGCACATTACAGATATGCGTCAGAGCTTATATCAGAAATAAAAGAATACGCCGGCGATAGTTTTTGCATAGGAGGAGCATGCTACCCTGAGGGACATGTTGATGCCGCTAATAAGAAGGAAGATATCGGTAACCTTAAGAAAAAGATTGAAGCAGGCTGTGAATTCCTTACGACACAGATGTTTTTTGATAATAATATCTACTATAATTTCCTTTACAGGATAAGGGAACAGGGTATCGTCGTACCTGTGGTACCCGGAATAATGCCTATTACAAGAGCGACGCAGGTTGCCAATGCACTTAAGCTTTCAGGCAGTAATATGCCTGAGAGATTCAGAAATCTTGTGGACCATTTCGGGACTAATCCTGCGGCAATGCAGCAGGCGGGAATTGCTTATGCCACAGACCAGATTATTGATTTAATTGCCAATGGAATAAATCATATTCATGTATATTCAATGAATAAGCCGGAAGTAGCTGCGGGAATCCAGAAGAATCTTTCGGAGATTATTAAATAAATGATAACCAGAAAAGAAGTAATCCGTTACCTTGGATACGGACAGAATATTCCTGATGACAAGGTAATGGAATTAATTAATAACTGCATAAAGGAAGTTGAAGCGGCTGCCAAACCAAAAAATGTTTACAGGCGCTTTGATGTTTTTATATCAGAAGATGACGTGATATCTGTAGCAGGCCTCACCATTGAAAGCCATAATCTTGCAAAAAATTTAAGAGGCTGTAGTGAGGCCGTTCTTTTTGCGGCAACGTTGGGAACAGATGTTGACCGCCTTCTTAATAAAGCACTTAAACTTGACATAGCCAAAGCTGCAGTAATTCAGGCTGCGGCGGCAGCTGCAATCGAAGATTATTGTAATGACTGTCAGAATGACATAACCGCAAAGGTTAAAAAAGAGGGATTGTACGTCAGACCGAGATTTAGTCCGGGATATGGAGATTTTGCATTAAGTCATCAGGGAAAATTCCTTAATGCAATAAATGCCACAAAATTAATAGGGATTACTTTGTCTGAAGGGGGAATAATGATTCCTGAAAAGTCGGTATCCGCCATTATGGGACTTAGTAAAATAGATACAAAATGCCATTTGGAGGGCTGTGAAGCCTGTGGTAATGCCGAATGCCAATATAGAAGATAAGAAAGAAGAATATTTATGAACATCCTTGATGAATTAGGCAGAAGAATATTATTTTTTGACGGCGGACTAGGCTCCCTTTTACAGGAAAGAGGTCTTGAACCGGGAGAGCTTCCTGAGACCTGGAACCTTACCAGACCGGAAATTTTGATAGATATTCATAAGGCATATATCAATGCCGGAGCGGATATTATTAATGCCAATACTTTCGGCGCTAACAGATTTAAGTTTGATAATCTTGAAGAAATAATTACAGCGGGTATTGCCAATGCTAAGAAAGCTGTTGCCGAAACAGGTAAAAAGGCTTATGTGGCACTTGATATAGGCTCCTGCGGCAAATTATTAAAACCTATGGGAACCCTTGATTTTGCTGATGCGGTTGATGTATTTGCGGAAATTGTACGAATAGGCGACAAAGCGGGGGCGGACCTCATCCTTATTGAAACAATGAGTGATACCTATGAGCTTAAGGCGGCTGTTCTTGCCGCAAAAGAAAATTCAGATCTTCCTGTGTTTGCGACCGTTATTTTTGATGAAAGCCATAAAATGCTTACAGGAGCAACTCCGGCAGCAGTCGTAGCACTTCTTGAAGGGCTTAATGTTGATGCTATAGGAATGAACTGCGGACTCGGACCTGAACAGATGAAACCGATTTTTGAAGAAATGGCAGAATACGCTTCTGTACCGCTTATTATCAATCCTAATGCCGGACTTCCACGATCTGAAAATGGCAGGACGGTTTATGATGTAGGACCTGAAGAATTTGCCGGTTATATGGAGCTTCTTGTAAAAGACGGAGCATGGATTATCGGCGGATGCTGTGGAACAACACCTGAACACATCATGGCAACATACGACAGATGTAAGGATTTAAAGCCGATTCCTATTGTGGAAAAAGATATTACGCTTGTGTCTTCATATTCCCATGCGGTAGAAATTGGAAAAGTGCCCGTAATTATCGGAGAAAGAATCAATCCTACAGGTAAATCCAAGTTTAAACAGGCATTACGTGACCACAATATGACATATATCCTTGAAGAGGGAACTAAACAGGCTGATTCGGGAGCACACATTCTTGATGTTAATGTCGGACTTCCGGAAATAGATGAGACAGCAATGATGAAAGATACTGTTTTTGAACTGCAAAGTATTCTTGATCTTCCTCTTCAGATTGATACAACTGATATGAATGCAATGGAAACTGCTATGAGAATCTACAACGGCAAGCCGATGGTTAATTCTGTTAATGGCAAGAAGGAGGTTATGGAACAGGTATTTCCTCTTGTAAAAAAATACGGCGGTGCGGTTGTTGCACTTTGCCTTGATGAGGATGGAATACCTGATACCGCAGAGGGCAGAATTAAAATTGCCGAAAAGATATATGCAACTGCGGCAACTTACGGAATTAAAGCTAAAGATATAGTTATAGATGCACTCACAATGACAATGAGTACGGATAATGAATCGGCTAATATAACCCTTGATACTGTCCGTGAAATTAAAGCAAGAGGCGGAAGAACGGTTCTCGGCGTATCAAATATTTCTTTTGGACTGCCACAAAGAGAACTCATTACTTCAACATTTTTTACCATGGCACTTCAGGCAGGATTGTCGGCAGGTATAATTAATCCTAATGCAAAGGCGATGATGCAGTCTTACGATACATATATGGTTCTTTCAGGTAATGACAGCCAGTGTACAAAATATATTGAAAAATACGCAGTGGCACCTGAAACAGCAGAAACAAAACCTAAGACAACGGCAAATTTCAGTCTCTCGGATTGTATTGTCAAGGGACTTAAAGAAAATGCATACACAGAAACCGTTGAACTCCTTAAAACTAAAGCACCAATGGATATAATTAACGGAGATCTTGTGCCTGCACTTGATATTGTGGGAAAAGGATTTGAAAAGGGAACAATGTTCCTTCCTCAGTTACTTATGAGTGCTGAAGCTGCCAAAGCCGGTTTTGAGGCAATTAAGGAATACATGAAAAAGAGTGGAAGCTCTGAAGAAAAGAAAGCAACAGTTGTTATTGCAACCGTTAAGGGTGACATCCATGACATCGGAAAAAATATCGTGAAGGTTATCCTTGAGAATTACAGCTATAATGTAATAGACCTTGGAAAGGACGTTCCGCCTGAGGATGTTGTTGATGCTGTAATAGCTAACGATGCCAAACTTGTAGGACTTAGTGCACTTATGACTACTACTGTAGTCAATATGGAAGCAACCATAAAACTTTTAAGGGAAAAATGTCCCGATTGTAAGATAATGGTTGGTGGTGCAGTTCTCACTCAGGAATATGCAGATATGATTGGAGCAGATTTTTATGGAAAAGACGCCATGCAATCGGTGTATTATGCAGAGAGCCTGTTTAATAAATAGAATATAGAAAAGGGCATTACCACTTCAAATAGTGGTAACGCCCTTTTTGTGTAAATTTATCTCTTTTCTACAGGTAGAACTCCCGGTTTAAGATGACTTACATCCATATATACAGGAATTCCGTCTCTATATGTGAGTGTAACTTCTCCTTCAATAAGTGGTTTTAAGTAGTCAATCATCTCAGCGGTTACGTCATTACCGCGTTCATTAATCCATTCAACAGGAACGGACTTGGCTTCATTGGCAATTCCTGCGATTCTGGCATAGCCGTACTCAATGGTATAAGGGGCGTTGCTTGAACGGGTCATTGTAACCATTGAAGCGGTAACACCTGCTTCGGCAAGCTCTACAGCCTTATGACCGGAATTAAAAGCTTCGTCAAGGTCTGTCTTTGAAGCTTCGTGGGCTGCACAACGCTGTAATACATTGACTTCTACAGAACGGACTTTAACACCGATTTCTTCTTTTACGATTTCAGCAAGAGCCTGTCCGGCACCACTTAACATCTTGTGACCGAAATGGTCGGCTACACAGTCTCCGGCACTTATATAGTTGCCGGCTTTATCTCGTATACCTTCGGAAATTGCAACAATAAGATTATTATTGGTTTTAAGAAATTCTTTGGCATCTTCGATAAATTTGTCTTTGTCAAAAGGAACCTCAGGCAGATAAATAAAGTGAGGTGCGGTATTATAACCATTTCTTGCAAGTGCGGATGAGGCGGTAAGCCATCCGGCATCCCTTCCCATTATTTCAACTATGGTTACACTTTTTACCGCATAAATAAATGTGTCATGTGCAATTTCAAGAAGGGAGGTTGCAACATATTTTGCAGCGGAACCAAATCCCGGTGTGTGGTCTGTTACCATAAGGTCATTGTCAACGGTCTTTGGTATACCGATTATTTTTACATCACTGCCTATTAAAGAAGCATATTCCGAAAGCTTAAGCACAGTGTCCATGGAATCATTGCCGCCGATGTAGAAAAATGCTCCTATATTATAACGCTTGAATTGTTCAAAAATTCTCTTATAATCGCTGTCATCCCTGTGGTAATCCGGTAATTTGTAACGGCATGAACCAAGATACATGGCAGGTGTGTGCTTAAGGCACAAAAGTTCTTTATCATCAGGAACTTTTTCTGAAAGATTAAGGATCCTGTTATCAAGAATACCCAGAATACCGTTAACCGAACCGTAGATTGTGTCATATATTTCCGAGTCTGCGACACCCTTAATTACTCCCGCAAGACTGGAGTTGATTGCAACAGTAGGACCGCCTGACTGTGCAACAAAACAATTTAATTTAGCCATTGTAATTGTCTTCCTTATTTTGTGTGATGTACTAATTGTAAGATAGACGTAAATTATTGTCAATAAATTCATCTGATAAGCAATCAAAGATTATATATTGTCCTGAAAAACCAATTGGCGGTGGGTGTTTGATAGATATAGAAAATGCAAAAAAATAAAAAAGAGTTCCGCAGCTTATATGCACGGAACTCTTTTTTTGGTAATCAGGGAAAGAACGCCATATAAATTTTTAACATTCTTTCCATTTGCCCTGCCTGTAGAAGAAGATAGATATGACAGTGGCAACCGTCCATCCGATTGGCCAAGCACACCAGATTCCGGTACTTAAAAGAGCTGTCTTTGATAAGACTATAGCAAGAACAACTCTTAATATGAGGTCTGTAAATGTTGCAATCATGAATTGCCTCATAAGACCTGCACCTCGGAGGATACCATCGGCTACAAGTTTAGCCGATACTACAAAATAAAATGGGGCAAGGATTCTCAGATATATTGAACCTGAACTTATAGCCTCAGCGGATGGATTATCGATAAAGAAGGTAAGTAAAGCCTTCGGAAAGATGACATATAATAGACAAAGCGGAAGTGAAAGGCACCATACTAATTTTACACCTGCCTTAAAACCGGCTTTGACACGGTCGAATTTTGCTGCACCGATATTCTGGGAAGCAAAATTGGAGACGCCGTTTGCAAGTGTTGTAAATGATGTGATTACAAGGTTGTTAAGTTTGACGCCTGCGGAATATCCGGCAATTACGCTTGTTCCAAATCCATTGATGACTTTCTGGATAACGATATTACCGATTGATATGAAGCTCTGCTGTAAAATACTTGGAATTGCAATAATAATGAACTGTACGAAAATGCTTTTATTGAATATGTAATGTTTCTCATCGGTTTCGATTTTGTGAAGACGACGAAGAACTACAACAAGCGAAAGTATACAGCTTATACTCTGGCAAAGGAAAGTTGCCCATGCAACACCTGCAACACCCATATTGAATACCTTTACAAAAAGGATATCTACGCCGATGTTTGAAAGCGAGGATGCAGCAAGAAAATAGAAAGGCGTTTTGCTGTCACCGAGAGCAGAAAAAATACCTGTGGCTATGTTATAGAAAAATACAAAAGGAAGACCATATACATATATATCAAGATATAATTTGGAATCATCATAAATTTTGGTAGGTGTACCTATGGCATGAAGCAAAGCACCACCTGCAAATATTCCAATAAACATAAGTATAAGACATATAGCTGCACTTGTTACCATTGATGTGTAAACAGATGTTTTGACATTGCCGTATTCCTTGCTTCCAAAAAACCTTGCCGTAATTACGGAACAGCCTATGTTACAGCCGAATGCAAATGCAATAAAAATAAGAGTGATTTCATAACTGTTGCCAACAGCCGCAAGAGCATTTTCACCGATGAATTTTCCGGCTACCCATGAATCGGCTATGTTGTATAACTGTTGGAAAATAATGCTTCCGAACAACGGAATACAGAATTTCCACAGCACATTTTCGGGATTTCCCACTGTTAAGTCTTTGTTCATAATTTTTCTCCTTCTACTTAAAACTGAACCATTGATTATTTCTAGAAATAGATTATAATAATCACATATCTATATGTAAAAGGTATAAAAATAATATTTAACATATCAAAATGATATATAGGAGATTTATGAATATTACTTATGACTATTATAGGATATTTTATTATGTTGTGAAGTTCGGAAGTTTTACAAAGGCGGCAGAGGCTCTGGATAACAGCCAGCCCAATATAACAAGGGCTATGAATAATCTGGAATCACAGCTTGGAGTACAGGTGTTTTACCGTTCGAGAAAGGGAATTAAGCTTACAATGGAGGGTGAAATGCTTTTTAAAAGGGTGAATATTGCTTTTGAACAGATATCCTTAGCGGAACATGAACTGGAACAGACTAAGAGAATGGATAGCGGCAGTGTCAAAATCGGAGTCAGTGAGATAGCGTTACACGAAGTCCTTCTGCCGGTGCTTGCTGCCTACAGGAGAGATTTTCCCAATGTCATGGTCCAGATAACCAATGAGTCAACAACGTCTGCGATAAAAAGCCTTAAAAATGATGAGGTGGAGCTGGCACTTGTAACCACACCCATAAATATTAACAAAAATGATTCTTTATCCTGTGAAAATATATGTGAATTCACGGAATATCCCGTAGCACATAAGATGTTTGGAATACCTGATAATAAAGAAATAAGCCTTAAGGAATTGGAAAAATATCCTGTTATTTTTCTTTCAAAAGGGACGGCAACAAGGGAGTATTATGAGGAACTTTTCAGAAAAAAAGGAATGGATATTAAACCTAATGTAATTGCGGCAACTACGGACCAGGTTATGCCAATGGTAAAATCAGGACTTGGAATAGGTTTTGTACCGGAAAGTATGATGGGTGGGAATGTAACCGTTATAAAATTAAAAGATAAGCTGCCAAAACGTCTGATATGTCTTTTATATGATGGGAGAAAACCACAATCACTTGCAGCAAAAGAGCTTATAAAAAGGTTAAGAAGTATGTGACATCCTGCCGGAATTATTGTATAATAATATCAGTTTAAGGGACGGGACAAGAGAAAACAGAATATGGAGGATAATTTATGGCAGGAAGAATGAACAGGTTATTAGCTGTCCTTATTTCCGCAGTTACTGTAATATCATCGGTTAATTTTACCGCGATGGGAACGAAAGCGGCAGATGGTGTTAATAATGTAAAAGAGACTGTTGAAGCGGATACGAGGAGTGGCAATTCGGGGGCAGTACTGCATAGCTTTGAAGCGCCTTTAGTAGGTAATTCAGGCAATATAAGCAGATATGTAGCAAATTCGGCAATATTTTATGGGTTAGCAAGGAGCACGGCTATTCCGTCGTCATATTCATCTGTGGACAGAGGCTATGTGACAAGTGTCAAGGATCAGGGAGGCCTTGGAATCTGTTGGGCATACGGTGCGTGTGCTGCAATGGAATCCTACGCATTATCCCACGGATATGTGTCATCCCCGGATGATATAGATTTGTCAGAATTCGGACTTGCATATATGACATTCAATGACAGCACATTTACAGACCCACTTGGCGGTACAACGGGCGATAAGTCAACCAATTATAACATGACATATTCTTTTGCTAATGGTGGCAATGACCAGTATGCTTTTAAGACCCTTAGCAAGTGGGCGGGTGTTATGAATCAGAAAAGTGTTCCTGAAGCATCATATCCGTATCAGCTTGATAAGAAGGACACAACATATACCTTTAAGGCAGAAGATGTGTCATATATTTTAACCGGCCAGAAGTATATCAATATGAAGGAACGTGACCTTGTCAAGCAGGCAATTATTGAAAACGGTGCCGTAAGTACAATATATACCAACAATCAGGATCCTTCAGATAAGTATGTATATTATTCCGAACCCACAGGTTCGGGACATGAAGTAACCATTGTAGGCTGGGATGACAATATTGATAAATCCCTGTTTGCTGCGAATGGTTATGAGACACCTCCGGGAAACGGAGCATGGTTAATTAAGAACAGCTGGGGCAGCAGAGCCGGCAATAACGGATATTTCTGGATGTCATACTACGAATCAAGTATCCAGAATATGAATGCAGTTATATATGAAATCGTTCCGGCAGATACTTATGATTATAATTATCAGTATGACGGAAGCACGATTTTTAATCATTTTATCCAGAATAATGCTTCACTTTATAAGAACGAGAAGAAATTTGCCAATATATTCAAGGTAAACGGAAGCACCGACGAGATTCTTAGAAGTGTGGCTTTTGCTGTTGGCAATTCTAACCTTTCATACACGATTGACATTTACAAAGTAGATACTAAAGCAGGCACCATAACTCCGGAGAGCGGAACCTTGATTACATCCTATACAGGAAAAACAACTTATGCCGGATATTATACAACGGAGCTTCCTGAAAGCATTACATTACATCGCGGAGATACTTTCTCCGTTGTAGTTACTTTTGATAATGCCTCAGGAATTAATTATTCAATAAGTGAATATCGGACTACAGATAATAAATATACATATTGGGATGTGGTTAATTCCACAGCGCCGGGACACAGTTATCTGTATTATTACAACAGATGGGTGGATATTAATGAAAACAGTTATGACAGATATCCGGATGCGGACTTCTGTATTAAAGCATTTACTACAGCTAAAAAAGATATAGAGGCTTCGGAAATAACGGGTACTGAACAGTCGGGACTTGATAAAGCAGTTATTACATGGAAAAAGACAAGCGATGCAACAGGGTATGCACTTTACAGAAAAGCTGAGGGAGACGCGGACTATTCACTTGTATATAATGGAACGGATGTGTCCTTCACCGATACCGGTCTTGCTTTTGGAAAGACATATTACTATTATGTGAAAGCCTATAACAACAGCCATGGTATGGATACTATTTCTCCGTCGCAGGTAAAGAAAATATCAATAGACATTCCAAGAACGAGAATAACTAATGTTGAATCCACAGGAACAGGAATTTCTGTTAAATGGGAAAAAATCAGTGGTGCAAAGGGTTATAAAGTATTACGCTCGGAAGATGGAGAAAATTACTATGAAATAGCATCCGTGGTTACAAATGAATATACAGATAATAATGTGCCAAAGTATAACAAGGCATACTATTATTCCATCATTACGGTATTTAATGATGGAAGCAAGGACATAGAATCTTTAAAAAGCTCACGTTATGTTGGTAATAAAAAACTTAATAATCCAACAAACGGACACATTAATAATGATGAATACAAGAAATTTAAACTTACATGGGACAAAGTTGAAAATGCATCAGGATATTATGTAAAACGTATAATAACAAATCAGGATACAGTTACAATAGATGCCAAAGATGTAGATTCATACATTGATGATGTGGAATCAATTGCAGAAAACACTCAGGTGACATATCAGATAATTCCGTATGTAATAGAAGATAATGTCTATAAACAGGGAAAGGGAATAGCGTTTAACCCAATGTATGTAAGGTATGAGCCAATTGCTAATCTTACATATGATAAAGTTGCCAATACAATTAAGTGGGATGCTTATACATTTCCTGATAAATATATAGATACAATGTATCATGTGTACATATCAGAATCAAAAGATGTAAATGATGGCTATTATAAATCATATACCAATACTTTTAATATGCCGGATTATGATGAGAACAAGACATATTATGTCAGGGTAACAGCTTATGCCAGAAATCCGTTGCAGGGTACGGGAAGGGAATTGACAGCGTTCCAGTCACCGGCATTGATAATAGGCAAGGAACCTGAAGTCATCGTAAAACCTGATAAGCCAATATTATCGTCTATCGGTGACAAAAATATAGAAATCGGCAGCAGAGTTGAATTGACTGCAACAGTAACCAATATAGATTCGGCAGCAACATACACATACCAGTGGTACGAAGCATCTTCAAAGACCGCTTCAGGAACCCCAATAGCCAATGCCACATCCGCAAAATATGTACCTGCAACAGGCAAAAACGGAGAAAAATACTACTACTGCAATGTCACAGTCTCTAAGAACGGATATACCGAAACTACAACAACAAATCATGCAAAAGTAAGAGTAACAACCCCTCTCAGCCGTGCAACAATAGGCAGTATTGCAGCACAGACATATACCGGAAAAGAAATAACACCTTCTGTTACCGTGAAGTATAACGGGATTACACTTACTAACGGAACGGATTATACAGTTTTATACAGTAACCATGTTGATACGGGAACGGCAACAGTAACCATAACCGGAAAAGGCTATTACACCGGAAGCAGGGTAATTAATTTTACGATAAAAGAAATAAAAAACGGCTGGGTATATGATAATGGTAAATGGTATTACTATAGCCAGAATATTAAGCAGACCGGCTGGAAGTATATAGGCAGCAAATGGTACTATATGGATAACAATGGAGTGATGCAGAAGGGATGGAAATACATAGGCAGCAACTGGTATTTCTTCAATGAATCAGGTGATATGAGAACAGGCTGGTTTACAAGATATGGTAAAACTTATTACTGCAAGCCGGATGGTTCAATGGCAAGACAGTTTGTAAAGGTCGGTAGTTCAACATACTACTTTGACAGCGAAGGTGCATTACAGACGGGCTGGAAACAGGTAGGCAATAAATGGTACTATATGAATAGTAATGGTGTTGTCCAGACAGGCTGGAAACAGCTTGGCAAAAATTGGTACTATCTTAATAGTGATGGCTCAATGCAGACGGGCTGGAAACAGGTAGGCAGATACTGGTACTATATGGACAGCAATGGAGTAATGCAGACCGGCTGGAAGTATATAGGAAAGAACTGGTACTACATGGATGGCAATGGAGTGATGCAGACGGGCTGGAAGACAATTAATGGAAAAAGATATTATTTCGATTCTAATGGAGCTATGAGGTAGCCGATTGTGGAACCCTTTATTTCAATTAACGCTATTTTTTCGTAAATAGGATGCTATATTTCGCTAAAATGTATAGTGTTTAGTAAAATTTTACGTGATACGATTAAAACGTGTTTGGTAGTAATACATTCAATGTAAAATTTTTAAAGGAGAACAAATATTTATGAAGAAAAAGCTTTTGTTTACAGCAATTCTGGCTGCGGCTATTTCGGTTATCATACCGACAGCAGCAACTAAAGCAGCTGATGGAACTACAGTTGTTGCAACAGCTACAGCAACAACTGTCAAGTCAGGCAAATGGCTTCACGGAGGTGGATGGTGGTATCAGTATACTGATGGTACATATCCAAAAGATACATTTGCAGAAATTAATGGTAAGACATATTATTTTGACAAAAGCGTATACATGGTGACCGGCTGGCAGACAATAAATTATTATAGTTACTATTTTGACAGTAACGGTGCAATGGTAACAGGCTGGTTGTGTTATAACGGCTCATGGTATTACTTTAAACAGGGTAAAATGCAGAGAAACTGTATTGCTCCTGACGGAAGTTATTTAGGAGCTGATGGCATAAGCCGTAAAATCAGGTAATGAATAGTGTTATGAGGTAGCCGATTGTAATATTTTAATTAAAAAATACATATAATATTTTGTACGTTTATACGTATAAAAATGTTGACTACGATTTATTTTGTGGTACAATGTTTTCAGAGGATAGCGACGTTGATCAGCTATCGTGGCAATGAAGCAGTTGACTGTGTCGGGATGCAGCTGATTGTGGAGCCTGATATTGGGTTATGTGATTACCTCAACCCGGATAGGTTCTTTAGAAAGAACTGAACGAAAACACATTGAAAGGGTTCTACGTTACGTGGAGCCCTTTATTTTTATACAAAAAGGATGTGAATGAATGGATATGTTACAGCAATCTGCACTTATGTGGAAAGAAATGACGGAATATAGCTACCTGCTGACATATGGGTATAAAAGGCAACTTTATAACATTAATTTGACATTTTCACTTGGGGATTATCCACACTTAGCAGGATTTCAATATGCGAAAGATATTACATTACAAAACTATAATTCAGGCAAGGTAATTGATAGAATACTAGATAGAAAAATAACATTGGAACAGATTCAAAGTGCAGTACAATATGAAAAAATGATAAAGCCGAGATTGCAGGCAATTATACATTTGAAAGAAGCACTGGATAACGAATTTATCTTGTATTCGTATATGCCCAAAATGTATCCGTTTTACACAAGTATTAAAGCTGATTATGTTATAGCGAGTCATTTTAATATTGATGATTTCATTTTTATAATAAAATCAAGTGAACAGGATGATAATAAGTGTGATTTTTTATGCTGTTCAATTTTTGAAAAAGGAGAACGGAATTATGTTATCTTTAGTAGTTAATGTATAGTAAGTTAAATAATAAATATATCCTAATAAACTCAGTAAATATAAGGGTTTGTTAGGATATA
>JABLTL010035906.1_pt1 | contig 17390 bp, 16 predicted proteins | sample 7160151 | NCBI WGS metagenome assembly JABLTL01 (sample SAMN14651223, study PRJNA627086) | human gut metagenome | isolation source: feces | host: Homo sapiens
CGGCATCGAAGACCGACGGCATCTATGATATTCTGGTGGAAGACGGCAGAATTGTAAAGCTTGATACACAGATTGAGGAGGAAGCAGATCAGGTGATCGATGCTTCCGGCTTCTATGTTATGCCGGGACTGATCGATTTGCACGTACATTTCCGGGAACCCGGATTCGAATACAAGGAGACCATCGCAACCGGCTCCGCAGCTGCGGCAAAGGGCGGATTCACTGGTGTATGCCCGATGGCGAATACGAATCCGGTTGTAGATACGCCGGAGATGATCCGCTGGATTCTGAAGAAAGGCGAAGAGGTTTCGCCGGTTCACCTGTATCCGATCGGAGCCGTTACCTATGGCCTGAAGGGAGAGCAGATCACGGATGCGGCAGCCATGAAAGCTGCTGGTATGTGTGCGCTCAGCGAGGACGGCAAGACGGTCATGGATGCCAGAGTATATCGCGATGCTCTGCGTCAGGCGGCAGCGGATGATATCGTAGTTATGGATCACTGCGAGGACGCAGACCTGTTAAAGGGCGGCGCAATGCACGCAGGAAAGAAAGCAGATTCCCTGGGCTTAATCGGGATCTCTCATGCGGTGGAGGATGTAATCACAGCGCGAGATATTCTGCTTGCGAAGGAGACCGGCGCGCATCTGCACCTGTGCCACTGCTCCACAGCGGGAAGCGTTCGCATGGCAAGAGAAGCGAAAGAGGACGGTGTGCACCTTACTGCGGAGGTATGCCCGCATCATTTTACACTTACAGTAGAAGATATCCCGGAGGGTGATGCCAATTTCAAGATGGCTCCGCCTCTGCGTGACGCTGCGGATGTACAGGCGTTAAAGGAAGGACTTCGTGACGGTATCATCGATGCAATCTCCACGGATCACGCGCCGCACAGTGTGGAGGAGAAGACGAATCCGGAATTTGCGAAGAACGCGAATGGAATCGTTGGTCTGGAGACTGCCGTTTCGCTGGTTATCAGTGAGCTGGTAGAGCCCGGCTGGCTGACTCCTCTGCAGATGGCGGAGAAGATGAGCTACCGCCCGGCGCAGATCCTTGGCATTGAAGCCGGTGAGCTGAAGGTGGGCCGCGCAGCGGATATCACGATTATCGATCCTTCGGCGGAGTATGTGATCGATAAGAATACCTTTGCCAGCAAAGGCAGAAACACCCCGTTCCACGGGCGTAAGGTTCACGGCTGCGTTATGGCAACAATCGTGGATGGAAAAGTTGTATATCAGGCAGAGTAATACCAGGCAGAATAATACCAGGCAGAGTAAAATACAGAGAAGAGGAAGAAAACATGATTAATAAACTGATGAAGCAGATTGAGAAGCTGGATGCTCCCGTTGTTGTCGGACTGGACCCGATGCTGTCCTATGTCCCGGAGCAGGTGCAGAAGGCGGCATTCTCTGAGTACGGAGAGACGCTGGAGGGCGCGGGCGAAGCGATCTGGCAGTATAATAAGACCATCGTAGATAACATCTATGATCTGATTCCGGCAGTAAAGCCGCAGATCGCCATGTACGAGCAGTTCGGAATCCCCGGCATGATTGCTTATCAGAAGACAGTGGATTACTGCCGGGAGAAAGGTCTGGTGGTAATCGGCGATGTAAAGAGAGGCGACATCGGTTCTACTTCCGCTGCCTACGCAGCCGGTCATCTGGGCCGCGTAACGGTTGGCGCCAATACCTTTCCTGCATTTAACGAAGATTTTGCAACCGTAAATCCTTATCTGGGATCCGACGGCATCAAGCCTTTCCTGGAAGTATGCAAAGCGGAGAAGAAGGGTATTTTTATCCTGGTAAAGACGTCCAATCCTTCCAGTGGTGAGTTCCAGGATCGCCTCATCGATGGCCGCCCGCTGTACGAGTGGGTCGGCGAGAAGGTAGCCGAATGGGGAGAAGAAGTGATGGGCGATACCTATAGCTATGTCGGCGCAGTTGTCGGCGCGACCTATCCGGAGATGGGCAAGGTTCTGCGCAAGGTGATGCCGAAGGCCTGCATTCTGGTTCCCGGCTACGGTGCACAGGGCGGCAAGGCGAAGGATCTGGCTCCTTATTTTAATGAGGACGGCCTTGGCGCGATTGTTAACAGCTCCCGTGGAATCATCTGCGCATATAAGCAGGAGAAGTACGCGAAGTTTGGAGCGGAAGCGTTCGGAGAAGCATCCCGTCAGGCAGTCATCGATATGATCGAAGACCTGAAATCTGCGCGCGGCTAAGGAGGTTTTCGTATGAGCAAGCATAAAATAACTGCCGGAGTGGTCTCTCAGGAGATGATCAGCGACGGCATCTACAGCCTGTGGATCGAAGCGGCTCCCATTGCGGCGGACGCGGTTCCCGGTCAGTTTATTTCCCTGTACTGTGCGGAAGGCACGCGCCTGCTTCCCCGTCCGATCAGCCTGTGCGAGATCGATAAGGAGAACGGCCGCCTGCACCTGGTATACCGCGTGGCCGGAAAGGGTACAGAGGAGTTCTCTGCACTAAAGGCGGGCGATACCATCGAAGTTCTCGGTCCGCTGGGAAATGGATTTCCGCTGACAGATAAAAAGGCTGTCCTTGTCGGCGGCGGCATCGGTGTACCTCCTATGCTGCAACTGGCCAAGAGCCTGGATTGCGAGAAGGTTCTTGTGATGGGATATCGTACGGCGGATACCTATCTGGAGGCGGAGCTGGCCGCGCAGGCACCTCTGTATATTGCGACGGATGACGGTAGCAAGGGCACGCACGGAACCGTCGTGGACGCGCTCCGTGCCAACAACATCGAAGCAGATGTTCTGTACGCCTGCGGTCCGACTCCCATGCTGCGAGCTCTGAAGGCATATGCGGAAGAAAAGGGCATGACCGCCTGGATCTCCATGGAGGAAAAGATGGCTTGCGGCATCGGTGCCTGTCTGGCCTGTGTCTGCCAGTCGAAGGACGTGGATGAGCATTCTCATGTGCATAACAAGCGCGTCTGCAAAGAGGGACCAGTATTCAATGCAAAGGAGGTAGAGCTGTGAATCTGAAAGTAAATCTGGCTGGAGTTGAGCTGAAGAATCCGGTAATGACAGCTTCCGGAACGTTTGGTTCCGGCATGGAATACAGTGAGTTCGTGGATCTGTCCCGCCTGGGCGCTGTTGTCACCAAGGGCGTGGCCAATCATCCCTGGCCAGGCAATCCGACGCCCCGCATCGCAGAAGTGACCGGCGGCATGCTGAACGCCATCGGTTTGCAGAACCCAGGCATCGACTTGTTCTGCGAGCGCGATATTCCCTTCCTAAAGCAGTATGATACGAAGATCATTGTAAATGTCTGCGGCAAGACGACGGAAGACTATCTGGAAGTAGTCGAACGTCTGGCGGATGAACCGGTGGATCTTCTGGAGATCAATATTTCCTGCCCGAATGTAAAAGAGGGCGGCATCGCCTTCGGTCAGGATCCGAAGGCTGTGGAGGCGATCACAAAGGCAGTGAAAGAGAAGGCAAAACAGCCGGTCATCATGAAGCTGAGTCCGAACGTGACAGATATCGTAACCATGGCGAAGGCGGCGGAGGCAGGCGGCGCGGATGTACTCAGCCTGATCAATACGCTGACCGGCATGAAGTTCGATATCCATCGCCGCAAATTTGCGCTCGCGAACAAGACCGGCGGTATGTCCGGCCCCTGCGTGAAGCCGGTCGCCGTGCGCATGGTATATCAGGTGGCGCATGCGGTGAGCGTTCCCGTCATCGGTATGGGCGGCATCCAGAATGCGGAGGATGCCATCGAGTTCCTGATGGCCGGAGCAACAGCCGTCTCTGTCGGAACGGCGAATTTCCACAATCCCTTCACCACCGTAGAGGTTGTGGATGGCATCGCAGACTATATGCGCGTTCACGGCATGGAAGATGTAAAGGAGATTTTCCTCGCAGAGTAAGAAGTTTACCAATCATGGCGTAAAGCCCCTGTCTTCAGGCATGGGGAGTGTAAAAGCGACTGGAAATGATGTGAATGAATCATAATATCCCACTGTGGCGGATGCAAACTTTGTTTGGACACAGTGGGATTTCTGCAACTTTTTAGGAAAAGGCTATGAAAATAACGATTATTGGATATAGTGGAAGTGGAAAATCTACACTGGCGCAGACCATCGGACAGCGAAAGCACATCCCGGTTCTTCATCTGGATCAGGTACACTGGCTTCCGGGATGGGTGGAACGAAAAGAGATCGAAGAAGAGCGGATCGTTACAGAATTTCTGGATCGCAACAGCAGTTGGGTGATCGATGGAAACTACAGCGGAATCTGTTATGAACGAAGACTTTCAGAAGCAAATCATATCATATTTATGAATTTCAATCGCTTTCAGTGTCTCTTTCGGGCATGGAAGCGGTTTCGAAAAAATGCAGGAAAAACAAGAGATTCTATGGCTCCGGGCTGTCCGGAACGCTTCGATGCAGAATTTGTAAAATGGATTCTGCATGACGGACGTTCGAAAAAACATAAAGCCAATTATAATAGAATTGCAAAAGAATATTCGGATAAAGTAATTCTCATTAAAAATCAGCGACAGCTTACGGCTTATATACAATTTTCCGGCCCTTTGTAAAATATTTAATTTTGTAACAGGGCCGGTTTCAGATTGAAAAATGAGAGTATATATGCTAGACTTAAAATGATGTCTGATTATATTACAATCTGGAGGGTTAAGCCTAATGGAACAGTATAAAGAGGAATTTATTGAATTTATGGTGGATTGTCAGGTCCTGAAATTTGGTGCTTTCGTGACCAAAAGCGGCCGCAATACACCATTCTTTGTAAATACCGGTTTTTACCGCACCGGTGAACAGCTCCGCCGGCTGGGCGGCTACTATGCGAAAGCGATCGCATCCAAATACGGCACCGACTTCGACGTACTGTTCGGACCGGCCTACAAGGGAATCCCGCTGACCGTAGCGACGTCCATGGAGCTCAGCGCACAGTACGGAGCCGATATCCGCTACTGCTCGAACCGCAAGGAAGTCAAGGATCACGGCGATAAGGGCATTCTGCTGGGAAGCCCCATTGGGGACGGCGACCGCATCGTTATCATTGAGGATGTAACGACTGCAGGAACCTCCATCGGAGAGACTATGCCGATCCTGAAGGCGCAGGGTAATGTAGACGTACTGGGGCTGGTGGTATCCGTTGATCGCATGGAGCGCGGCAATGGCAAGAAGAGCGCTCTGTCCGAGATTCGTGAGAAGTACGGTATGGAGACCACTGCAATCGTAACCATGAGCGAGGTTGTCGAGCATCTTTACAATCGTCCGTACAAGGGACAGATCATCATTGACGATGCCATGAAGGCTGCCATTGATGCTTATTATAAGCAGTACGGCGCAGAAGAATAAAGCGCAGGGATAATGTTTCATAAGAAAGACAAGAAAAGAAAAGCAATGCCGGAACGCCGTCTGGATCGCAGAAGAAAGAAGACGCTCAGCCAGCGTATGGCGAATGTTACGTATATGCAGGCGTCTCTGACGCTGTTTGGCCTGAGCCTGGTACTCTTTGGTGTCAGCCTGTGGCGCGCGGTAGCGACTGCAGGTACGGCAGGAGTGCTGATCGCACTGCCGGGCTTCTTAAGCTTTTTTGCGGCGCTTGCAGGTTTTCTGGTAACCATATACGGACATTTTGTAGTACGAATTGAAGGCAAGATCAAATGGATTGCAGGAATCACGGCGAACGGAATGATGCTGGTGATTCTGGTACTCCTGTATCTTGCAGGCCTGTAACAAGGTTGAATGAACGAAAGGAATAGAGCTTAAATATGAAGAAAATCGGAATCATCGGCGGCGGTCAGCTCGGCAAGATGATGATCCTGGACGGAAAGCGGCTGGATACGCAGTTCTCCATCCTGGATCCGACGGAGCACTGCCCGGCGCACAGCATCGCCGACCGTCACATTGTCGCGGACTTTGATGATGTGGACGCCATCATCCGCCTGGCGGAAGATGTGGATGTTGTGACCTACGAATTTGAGCATATCAGCGTGGAAGCGCTTCGGAAGCTGGAGGCAGCCGGTCATAAAGTTTACCCCAGCTCAGAGACTCTGGCGCACATTCAGAATAAACTGGTGCAGAAGAGATGGCTGCGTCAGCACGATATTCCTGTACCGGATTTCCTGGAGATTACTTCTCTGGAGGATATTTACGCGGCGGAGAGTCAGTTCTCCTACCCGATGATCCTGAAAACCTGCACCGGTGGTTATGACGGCAAGGGCAACGCAGTAATTGCGGATCATGAGGGCGTCGCCAGAGCTTATGAGGCTCTGGGCGCGGGAAAGCTTCCTCTGATGGTAGAGGAATGTATTGACTTCGAGAAGGAGGTTTCCATCCTGGCCTGCGCCAGTGAGAACGGAGAGATGAGCGTATTCCCGGTAGCGGAGAACGTTCATAAGAACAGCATCCTGGATGAGACGACGGTTCCGGCTGTGATTTCAGAAGCTTCCGCAAAGGAGGCCATGGAGGTAGCCAGAGCCTGCCTGAAGGCATTTAAGGCGTGCGGAATGCTCTGCATCGAGCTTTTCGTTACGAAGGAAGGCCATATTTTGGTGAACGAGCTGGCGCCCCGTCCGCATAACAGCGGCCACTATACGATTGAAGGCTGCTATACTTCCCAGTATGAGCAGCATGTGCGCGCGATCCTCGGCATGCCATTAGGCAATGCGGCGCTGATCCGCCCGACGGCCATGAAGAATATCATTGGCGATCACACTGCTCCTGCAGAGATTCTCGGTCTGGAGGAGGCGTATCGCTTTCCGAATGTCAAGATCCATATTTATGGCAAGGAAGTCGTGAAGAACGGCCGCAAGATGGGACACATCACAGCGACCGGCGAGACACTGGAAGAAGCGCTGGCGGAGGTCCGCGGTGCGCATAAGGCATTATCCTTTAAGTAAGCAATATGAAGAATGGAGGAACATACATGACCCCAGTAGTAGGTATCATTATGGGAAGCGATTCCGACCTTCCCGTTATGAAGAAGGCAGCAGAGATGCTGGATCAGCTGAAAGTTCCGTATGAGCTGACCATCGTATCCGCGCACCGCACGCCGGATCGTCTGACAGACTATGCGAAGAGTGCGGCGGGCAAGGGACTGAAAGTGATTATCGCGGGCGCAGGCGGAAGCGCGCATCTTCCGGGCATGGTAGCGGCGCAGACGGTGCTTCCCGTCATCGGTGTGCCGGTACAGACAAAGGCGCTTGGCGGTGTGGATTCCTTGTATTCCATCGTGCAGATGCCTCCGGGAATCCCGGTGGCTACGGTGGCGATCAACGGTGCGCTCAATGCCGGCCTTCTGGCGGCCAAGATCCTGGCGGCTTCCGATGAAGCGCTGGCTTCCCGTGTGGAGGCATACAGCCTGGAGCTGAAGGAGATGGTGGAGCGCAAGGCAGAGAAGCTGGAAACTGTGGGTTATGAAAAATATTTAGAAGAGATGTAGGGGGAACAAAAGATGGCTATGGATTATAAGAGCGCCGGTGTGGATATCGAGGCCGGATACCGTTCGGTAGAACTGATGAAGGCTCATGTAAAGGCAACGATGCGTCCGGAAGTGCTGGGTGGTCTGGGCGGCTTCTCCGGAGCCTTCAGCGCGAAGGCATTTAAGGATATGGAGGATCCGGTATTGCTTTCCGGTACGGATGGCTGCGGCACGAAGGTTAAGGTTGCTTTTCTGATGGATAAGCATGACACGATCGGCATTGACTGTGTGGCTATGTGCGTGAACGATGTGGCCTGTGCCGGCGGCGAGCCTCTGTTCTTCCTGGACTATATTGCCTGCGGCAAGAATGAACCGGAGAAGATCGCGGATATCGTAAAGGGCGTAGCGGAAGGCTGCCGTCAGGCAGGCGCAGCTCTGATCGGCGGCGAGACGGCAGAGCACCCCGGACTGATGCCGGAGGACGAGTATGACCTGGCGGGTTTTGCGGTAGGTGTGGTAGACCGCAAGGATCTGATCACCGGCGAGAACCTGAAGCCCGGCGATGTGCTGATCGGTCTGGCCAGCTCCGGCGTACACAGCAACGGTTTCTCCCTGGTGCGCCGTGTTTTTCTGATGACAGAGGAGAACCTGAACCATTACTATGATTCTCTTGGCGCGACTCTGGGTGAGACGCTTCTGGCTCCGACCAGAATCTATGTAAAGGCTCTGAAGGAGATCAAGAATGCGGGCGTTACCGTGAAGGGCTGCAGCCATATCACCGGCGGCGGTTTCTATGAGAACGTGCCCCGTATGCTTCCGGAAGGCATCCGCGCGAAGATCCGTAAGGACAGCTATCCGATCCCGCCGATCTTCACGATGCTGCAGGAGAACGGCAAGATCGAGGATCATATGATGTATAATACCTTCAATATGGGTATTGGTATGGTAGTTGCTGTGGCTCCCGAAGATGTGGACGCAGCCGTAGCGGCAGCAAAGGCAGCCGGTGAGCAGGTTTATGTGATCGGCGAGCTGGAAGCCGGAGAGAAGGGCATAGACTTATGTTAAGAGTAGGCGTACTGGTATCGGGCGGCGGCACCAATCTGCAGGCAATTATCGATCAGGTGGAATCCGGACAGCTGACCGGCGTTTCCCTGGAGGTCGTGATCAGTAATAATCCCGGGGCAAAGGCTCTGGAGCGGGCGAAGAAGCATCACATTCCGGCTTTATGTGTCTCCCCGAAGAGTTATGCGACGAGAGACGAGTTCAATCAGGCTCTTCTGGATGAACTGGAGAAGTATCAGCTGGATCTGATTGTTCTGGCAGGTTTCCTTGTCGTAATTCCGGAGATCATGGTGAAGCGCTATCCGAATCAGATCATCAATATTCACCCGTCCCTGATTCCTTCGTTTTGCGGAAACGGGTATTATGGACTGAAAGTGCATGAGGCGGCACTGGCCAGAGGCGTGAAAGTAACGGGCGCAACCGTGCACTATGTGGATGCGGGTACAGATACCGGTCCCATCATCCTGCAGAAGGCTGTGGAAGTAAAGGAAGGCGATACGCCGGAGATTCTCCAGCGCAGAGTCATGGAAGAGGCAGAGTGGAAGCTGCTTCCGGCTGCGATCCAGTTAATCGCAGATCAGAAGAAAGCAGCAGAGTAAGTATACAGGAGGCGTACGATGAAAGTACTGATCGTGGGAAGCGGCGGACGTGAGCACGCGCTCGCCTGGAAGATTTCTCAGAGTCCGAAGGTAGATAAGATTTACTGCGCACCCGGCAATGCCGGAATCGGCCAGATCGCAGAGCTGGTTCCGATCGGGGCGATGGAGTTCGATAAGCTGGCGGCTTTCGCAAAGGAGAATGCGGTTGACCTTACCGTTGTCGGCATGGATGATCCGCTGGTCGGCGGTATTGTGGATGTATTCGAGGCGCAGGGACTGCGCATCTTCGGTCCGCGAAAGAATGCGGCAATCCTGGAAGGCTCCAAGGCGTTCTCCAAGGATCTGATGAAGAAATACAATATCCCGACAGCCGGATATGAGACCTTTGATTCGCCGGAGGCGGCACTGGATTATCTGGAAAATGCGCAGTATCCGATTGTGCTGAAAGCAGACGGTCTGGCACTTGGCAAGGGTGTACTCATCTGCATGACGAAGGAAGAAGCAAAGGCAGGCGTGAAGACGATTATGCTGGACAAGCAGTTTGGTTCCGCCGGCAATCGTCTGGTAGTAGAAGAATTTATGACCGGCCGTGAGGTCTCCGTGCTTTCCTTCTGTGATGGCAAGACGATCACCACTATGACCTCCGCGCAGGATCACAAGAGAGCGAAGGACGGAGATCAGGGGTTGAACACCGGAGGCATGGGAACCTTCTCCCCCAGTCCGTTTTATACGGAAGAGGTGGATGCATTCTGCAGAGATTATATCTATCAGCCTACCGTGGATGCAATGGCAGCCGAGGGACGCACCTTCGTCGGCATCATTTTCTTCGGACTGATGCTGACTGACCGCGGACCGAAGGTTCTGGAGTACAATGCCCGCTTTGGCGATCCGGAGGCCCAGGTTGTTCTGCCCCGTATGAAGAACGATATCGTGGAAGTCTTCGAGGCCTGCATCGATGGCCGGCTGGATGAGATTGATCTCCAGTTCGAGGACAACGCGGCGGTATGCGTTGTACTGGCATCCGGTGGTTATCCGGAGCATTACGAGAAGGGTTACGAGATCACTGGTCTGGACTGGTTCGATGGCCGCGACGGCTACTATGTATTCCATGCCGGCACAAAGCTGGCGGACGGCAAGATCGTGACGAACGGTGGCCGTGTGCTTGGCGTTACGGCGACAGGAGCTGATCTGAAGCAGGCCAGAGCGAATGCCTACGAAGCCACCACACATGTGGATTTCAGGGATAAGTACTGCCGCTCGGATATCGGTAAAGCGATTGATGAGGTATAAGACTGCCCGGTAATATAAAGAGATTGAGATTTAGAACTGCGGATGGGGATTGCGATAGCGCATGTGCGCGGAGCAATCCCCTTTTGCAGAAGACGAAAGAGAGAATTAGAAGATGAAATATTCCCTTGCGCCGATGGAAGGCATTACCGGATATACATATCGACGGGCATTTGAGTCTTGCTTCGGGCCGATGGATCAGTATTATACTCCATTTCTGTCGCCGAATTCCGCGCGAAGCTTCATGAAGAGAGAGCAGAAAGAAGTAGAGCCGGCGCATAATGCCGATCTGCCGGTGGTACCTCAGCTGTTGACGAGAAATGCGGAGGATTTTCTCTGGGCATCAGAACGTCTTGCGGAGTATGGATATAAGGAAGTGAACCTGAACCTGGGATGTCCGTCCGGTACGGTGGCGGCGAAGGGCAAGGGTTCCGGCTTCCTGTCTTTTCCGGAGGAGCTGGATCTGTTCCTGGAGAAAGTCTTTCGGGAGAGCCCGCTGCCGGTATCCATCAAGACAAGAATCGGAAAAAATGCAGACGAAGAGTTTCCACGTTTGCTGGCAATTTACCGCAAGTATCCGATCTCGCTTCTGATTGTGCATCCGCGCATACAGAAGGACTTCTATAAGGTGCCGCCGCGCCGGGAACCGTTCCGCCTGGCCATGCAGGACAGCCCGTTCCCGATTTGCTATAACGGCGATATTTTCTGCCGGGAGGATTACGAAGAACTTATATCCGAATTCCCGGATCTGGATATGGTAATGCTTGGCAGGGGGATTCTTGTGAACCCGGGTCTGCTTCGGGAACTGCGCGGTGGTGCGCCTGCGGCAAAAGCGGAGCTTCGGGAGTTTCACGAGCGCCTGCTGGACGGTTATGTGGAGGAGTTTCGCGGGGATCGGAACCTGCTCTACCGCATGAAGGAGCTCTGGACCTATTTTCGTTATTCCTTCGAGGAACCGGAGCGCTGTCGGCGGCTGGTAAGAAAGGCAGGCAATCTTGCCGAGTATCGGGCGGCTGTGAATGAGATCTTCCACATGGAGACCGTACGGCCTACGGGGGGATTTTCCTTTGGAAAATAGCTAACAGAATACCAACGCAGGGAGATGAGAGTTTATGGAAATGGAATCGGAGTATTTACAGAAACTACAGAGACAACTGGAAGAGACAGAGCAGGAGATGGCGGAGCTGTTCAGCCGAAGGTGCCAGCTTGTCAGTAAACTGCATGCGGACCAGCCGCCGCTGCCGCGCCTGACGAAGGTACAGGCGCTTGATCTGGAAGGAAAGAAAGCCGCTTACTGTGGCGTTCCCGGCGCTTACGGATATGAAGCCACCGTGCGTTTCTTCGGAGAGGAATTCGAGAAGGTCTCCGTATCCAGCTTTGACGCGGCGCTTACCGCTGTGGATCACGGCGACGCGGACTATGCAGTGCTTCCCATCGAGAATTCTTCCGCAGGAGCGGTCGGAAATGTGTATGATGTACTTGCAGAGCATCCGGTCACAGTGGTAGGGGAGATTGACGTTCCGATCTGCCACTGCCTGCTGGCCGGAGAGAATACAGATCTTGCGGATATCCATGAAGTTCACAGCCACCCGCAAGCGTTGCAGCAGTGCCGCCACTATCTGGAGCGCCATCCGCAGTGGGTATCCTGCGGCTCCAGCAACACAGCGCTCGGCGCAAAGATGATCGCGGAAGAGGGAAGAAAAGATCAGGCGGCCATCGCCAGCGAGGCGGCGGCAAAGCTCTATGGACTGAAGATTCTGGAGCGGGAGATCAACGATAATAAGGGAAATACTACCCGTTTCGTCGTTGCGACTGCGAAGCCGATCTATCTGGAGCACTCCCGTAAAGTTCGGATCTGCTTCGAGTGCCGCCATGAGAAGGGAGCGCTGTATCACCTGCTGTCGTACTTTGCCTATTACAGCCTCAACATGACGAGAATCGAATCCCGCCCTGTCCCCCGCAGAAAGGATGGCCGCTGGGAATACCGCTTCTTTGTGGACTTCGAGGGAAATCTGGAGGAAGAGCGAGTGCAGAAAGCCCTCTGCGGCCTCCAGGCAGAGACCACAGCGCTGAGAATTTTAGGTACATGTTGATGCCTCTGCTGCGGATCAATTCGAAAGGCAACAAAAATGTGGCTACAAAAAGCATATAAGAATACAGGTATAAGAATTATATAATCATGTAAGAAGGAACAAAATCATGAGAAGAAAAGAAATGTTAATCTACCGGAACTTTCCGGGACAGGAAATCTTTGATGGCATGCGCGATATCATCGAATGTGGATACCGCGAAAACGTATACCAGACACTGAACAGCCTGATCGAGCTGGCGAACCTGCACGGCTTCGAAGGCAACGTATGGCACTTTTTCCTCGCATATGTGCTGGCGAACCATGAGAACGCCTTCAGCACCAGCTGTGAGATCCGCGGTCATGTGGAAGGCAGCATCAACGACATTGCACTGCAGGACTTCCGTATCTTCCGCAAGCTCTTTGCCTACGATCTGGATCAGCTGGACGCCGAGCTTGGCATGAATGTCTTCCGCGTGCTGAAGAACTATCAGAGCGTATCCGGCACCAGCAAGGTATTCAATCAGCGCATCCGTGACCGCATCGAGAGCCTGAGCGTACATCTGGCCGCAGCTGCCAATGAGCAGGAATTCATGGATCACATCGTTCAGTTCTATAAGGAGTTCGGCGTAGGAAAGTTCGGCCTGCACAAGGCCTTCAAGGTGGAGAATATCGGCGGCGATGTTCAGATTCTTCCCATTACGAAGACAGAGCACACCCGTCTGTCGGATCTGATTGGCTATGAACTTCAGAAGAAGCAGCTGATCGAGAATACCGAGGCCTTTGTTCGCGGTCAGAAAGCGAACAACTGCTTGCTTTTCGGCGATGCCGGTACAGGTAAGTCCTCCAGCATCAAGGCGATTCTGAACGAGTATTATGATCAGGGACTTCGTATGATCGAAGTGTACAAGTATCAGTTCAAGGATCTGACCTCCGTGATCTCGCAGATCAAGAACCGCAACTACAAGTTCATCATTTACATGGACGATCTGTCCTTCGAGGAGTTTGAGATCGAGTACAAGTATCTGAAAGCCATCATCGAGGGCGGTCTGGAGAGAAAGCCAGACAACGTGCTCATCTATGCGACGTCCAACCGCCGTCACCTGATCCGCGAGACATTCAATGACAAGAGACAGCCGGATGACGATATGCACACATCCGATACCGTACAGGAGAAGCTCTCCCTGGCGGCCCGCTTCGGTGTAACCATCTACTATGGCATGCCCGTGAAGAAGGAATTCCAGGAGATTGTCCGCAGACTGGCAGAACGTTATCATCTGGATATGTCGGAAGAGGAACTGATGCAGAAGGCAAATGCATGGGAACTCAAGCACGGCGGCATGTCCGGACGTACCGCCACGCAGTTCATCACGAACCTGCTGGGCAAAGAGCCGGAAGAATAAGAGCTAAGAAAAACGTCAATAATAGCCGTAGGAGGGAACTTCTATGGCTATTATTATATCCAGAACGATTCACGGGAACAACGTTAAAAACGAAGAAAAACGCCCGGATTTAATGGCAAATCCGGCGGTGGTTCAGACTCTGGAGCAGGTATTCGGGCGGCTGGAGCGGGAATATGAATCCGAGGCAGCGCAGATCGCTGAAAATGTCGGGCATTCAGAACGGTCGTCAGAGGAAGGCCAGTGAAGATAACCGCAATCTACATCCGCGTCTCCACGGAAGCGCAGAGAGAAGAAGGCTACAGTATCGAAGCGCAGACAGAGGCATTGACCGCTTATTGCACGGCCAAGGGCTGGAAGACTTACGAGCTCTACATCGACGGCGGCTACTCCGGCAGCAGCCTGGAACGCCCGGCCATACAGCGCCTGATTCATGACGTAAAGAACAGCCGCATCGAAAGAGTTCTCGTCTATAAGCTTGACCGCCTCTCCCGAAGTCAGAAGGATACGCTCTATCTGATCGAAGACATTCTGAATCCGCACGAAGTTGACTTTATATCCCTGAATGAGAGCATGGATACCGGAAGCCCCATGGGACGGCTCATGCTGGGAATCCTCTCCGCATTCGCGCAGCTGGAACGGGAAAATATCCGGGAGCGAACCCGCATGGGAATGGCGGAACGCGTCAAGGCCGGATATTGGATGGGCGGAGGTAAAATTCCGTATGGCTATGATTATGACGCGGAACAGGGAATTCTGATTCCGAACGGGGATGCCGATACTGTCGCCCGGATGTATCGCTGGTATCTGCAGGGATATTCCCCGGCGGAGATTGCGGAGCTGACCGGCTTTCGCTATGACCGGCAGATCACGCAGATCTTAAAGCGGATCACGAACACCGGCAAGATACCTTTCCGGGGAAGAATCTATCCGGGGCGGCATAAGGCAATCATATCCGAAGAAATTTATACGAAGACGCTGCTGGAGATGGAACGCCGCTCCGGCAGCAACTGGAATATGGAAGGAAACCTTCTGACCGGACTGGTATACTGCGGTCACTGCGGAGCGAAGATGCGCTATCAGAAATGGGGACAGAGGGGACACAAGCTGGTCTGTTACTCCCGGCAGGGCAGCAAGTCCTATCTGGTGAAAGATCCGGACTGTCCGCAGGAGCACATCTGGGCGGATGAAGTCGAAGACGCGGTTGTGGAGGACATGTTCTACTTTCCTGCCTCTTATCAGCACCGATCCCGGAAACAATCTGATACAGAGAACATGGAGAGGACGCTGGAGGCAGAACGCTTAAAGGCGGAGAAGCGCCTGTCCCGCCTGTATCGCCTGTATGCGGATGCGGAGAATGCAGAAGATGACGCACTGCAGACGGAGATTCGGCGGGTACAGGAAGAATGTAAGAAAATCCGTGAAAAACAGCAATGGGAGAAGGAACAGCGCCTGCTAAGTAGAGAAAACACGGAAAAAATAGAAAAAATCGGGAATCTCCGGGAAATCTGGCCACAGATGACGGCAGCAGAGCGGAGACGCCTCCTCCATCAGGTCATTCGGCGAATCACAATTACCGATGAGAATGTGCAGATTGATTATGATATTCTGTAGAAAACGCTATATAGAGGACTTTCGGAGATGCTATTTCTTCAATAGTTAATAAAGTCCAAGAACAGCCATAGGAGGAAACTTCTATGGCTGTTCTTGCATCCATAGTCAATAATCAAAATGATTGACAAAAACAAAACGAGTGAGTATAATCAATAAGTATAAGAGCAGGGAAACCGGTGCAAATCCGGTACAGTCACCTCTTCTGTAATGTGGACGAAGAAACAACAGGCCATTGGCAGGAAAGCTATCTGCAAGCGCAGAGCACTTGATCGCTGAGAAGGCGTTTCGGAGGATGAAGCAAAGTCAGAATATCTGCAAATTACGGAACATGATCGTATATTCGGGATAAGAATTACGGAACATAAGAATAGATATGCCGCGTAAGCGGTATTTTTTACATATGCAATTTTTTGTTGAATAATGATCATCTGCTGCATTTCCGTATAGGTTCTGAGTACTTTTCTTCTTGAAATTATAATTTCATGATTTGGATGTCTTGAAAATGTCTGCTGTTTTACTGTCTGATCCACAAAAGCAGGTGCTGCTGCGAAAAAAGAAAGGAGTACTTATGAAAAGTAAGTGGAAGAACCCGGTGATAAAGCGAGTCATAAGCTTTATGTTGGTGTTTGCAATGTGTCTGACGCTTGTGCCGGATCTGGCAATGGCGGCGGCTCCGCAGAGTATTACAACTGCGGCCGAATTCGCTGCAATGACGGCAGACGGCAGTTATCGGCTGGATCAGGACATCACCCTGACGACACCGTACGCAAATGATTTTAGTGGTACTTTTGACGGGAATGGTCATACGGTGACGTTGGATATTACAGGAACAGGCAACTATACAGGTATGTTCAAAAGCCTGACCGGAGGTGCAGTGGTAAAGAACCTGATCACAGCCGGAAAGGTAGATGGCGGCAGCCGGAGATATACAGCTGCGATTGCAGGCTCTGCAGATACGGATAATGGTGATATTACGATTGAAAATTGTCGCAATGAAGCCTCCGTATCCGGAAGCAGAGGAGTTGCAGGCGTTGTCAGTTATATGTCTTCTTCTTCGAATACGCTGACGATCCGTAACTGTGCCAATACCGGAACCATTACCGGCAGCGGTGTACAGACCGGTGGTATCGCTGGTAATCTGGAAGGAACATCTGTGATCGAAAGCTGCTATAACAGCGGAAGCATTGTTGGCTTTAACTACAATGCCGGTATTCTTGGCCGCGGTGTTGGCGCAGCAGTAAAGAACAGCTACACCTCTGGTTCGATCATTACTTATGAAGGCAGTACGAATGTCGGTTATGCGATTATTGGCAGCAGTAAGAGCGGCGGCAATTGTACGGTGGAGAATTCCTATGCTCTGGAAGGCAGCGGAGATGCTCTGAATTATGCGAAGGGTGTTACGGCGGATGCAGCAAGCGCCTATAAGTCCCAGTCCGACATGCAGTCCGAAGCCTTCGCTGCGCTTCTTGGCAGTGCATTTCAGTACAATGAGGGCGCGTATCCGACCCTGACCTGGGAAGTTCCGGCAGTGGAAGTACCTTCCGCGAAGGTTCCGTTCTCTCTGAACCCGGAATCCGCAGTTCTTAAGATCAACGGCAAATCCTATACCGGAAGCGGTACGCTTACCTTCACGGAGGCTGGAGAGTATCCTTACACCATCGAGCAGACCGGCTATGTCTCCCAGAGCGGGACAGTAACGGTTACCGAAGCGGATGGTGAGTTTACTGCCGATCCGGCGGAGATCACCGCGACTCTGGAGAAGGATGCATCTGTATGGGCGGTTCTTACGGTAACGCTTTCCCCGGAGAACGCCGTATTTACTCTGATGGATGGCGAGAATGCTGTAGCTCCGGAATCCAACGGAACCTACAGCATCCTGAAGAATAGGGATTACAACTATACGGCTTCGAAGGATGGCTATGTCGAAGAGAACGGCGTGATTA
>JABLTL010186908.1_pt1 | contig 17388 bp, 10 predicted proteins | sample 7160151 | NCBI WGS metagenome assembly JABLTL01 (sample SAMN14651223, study PRJNA627086) | human gut metagenome | isolation source: feces | host: Homo sapiens
TACTGATAACATTATATTCTCCTTTATACGATTTCAAGTCTTTATGTGTTGCAGTCTGATTAACAGATGCTTCTATCACTGGTTAGTTCGTCACTTAACTTAATAATTATAATACTAAATGTAAAATATAACAAGTATTATTTTACTTTTGCCAATTGCATATGACAGTATTATTCTGCTTTTGCTAATTCCAATAGCCCAGTTCTACACCTTTCTGGTATACTGCAAGCCCCTTTGAATAATATCCGTATGCATTAAGATGTGTCCAGTCTGCTCTTAACTGCTTGGATATCTGACCGTTGCAATACCCCTCCATATCCGCAAATGTTGTATCAAGTCCACAATCACTTAAACCATGCTCTATAAGATATAATCTCATATTAATAAAATGTTCTCCATATGCCTCATGTAATGTAGCCTCCCATGCCGTCTCACCGACACCTGCATCATAATATGGATCATCTGTATCTCCTATTATAATATAATAACTACAGCCTGCATAATTAATCATGGCATCATACTGCCTTACGAGTTCATTAAGATCATCATTCCAGCCGCCATTACTTCCCATCTCTATAATAAGAATATCATTCTTTCTGTCTATTGCCGCCTTTGTATATACTAAAGCACCTTCATTTATCTGCGTACTTCCTGTCTTTATCTCTGTAATAAGTCCTGATGGAACAGACGACCTGGTGTTTTCCTTTTCTTTCTCAACATCTTCTTTGCTTTTATGCTTAAGCTTCTTAAAAAGTATATGTGTCTCACCATTAAATGTAATCTTATACTGCTGTCCGTCTATATACACCTTATTAACATTAAGCTCATCTGAAAAACCATAACCGCTATAATCATTAAAAAAGACAAGCTCCCCATCCTCTGCTGATACAAGATTAATCTTTTTTGCACCATTTGCCGGAACGGTTACACTTCTGTCAATCATCATAGGAAGTCCCCCCTGCCTTTCGGCTATCTGCCTGGATGTCTCACCTCCGACCCCAAGATTATATGTCTTAATACCTGTCATCTGCTCAATAAGCATAGGATATGTCATATAACTTATATCAAGCTCCTGTCCGTCTTTTTGTATACTTGCCGGATTAGTTCCATTCCCCTCTGTCATACTGTCGCCCCAGCAGGTTATACTCCTTTGTACTCCATCATAAGGAATAACAGAATTATCAAAATTCCTTCCTATAAGGCTTACCGGCAGACTGTCTTCATGCTTTACATAAATCTCCATAAAGCTTTCTATCTGCTCCTGCGGAAATACCGTACTCTTCTTTGCAGCAAGGCTCATTCCGGGAAATATCCATGCATACGAATCATCATAGTCAAATATATAATTACCATATTCATCATAATTCTCATCGTGATCCTCATCATCTTCTGAAATTACCGTCGACGGCTGCGGTGTAAGTTTCTTTTCTTCATGATTAACTATAAGAAACTTGGATATCAATATCAGTCCACAAAGTATCGCCGTACATACTATTAAAAATATTCCCCCTGTCAAAGAGTCACTGTACCTTTTCTGCCACCTTAACTTTCTCATGCCAACTGCCTCTTTTCTATATCTCTAACTGTTTTATAACTTTTAATCAGTAATCCATTACCACCTGTAATACATAAGACGTAAACAGCAGATAAATTACCTTGTATGAAAATAATATTTTCTATATTAATATTTTACATATTACTATTAGTTTAACCCACAAAGAAAATATATACAAATGAACTTTCTGTGTACTGTATTAATTTTTTATTACAAATATTTTTCAAATTCGCTCATTTAAAGTTTTTTATTTACATCTGCTTAAATACCTCAACATTTTCTGATAAATCATTACCAACCTTAGCATTATCATAAGCCTGCTTCTTAATCACACCAATCGCATCAACCACGGTGCTTACACTTTCAGCTGCCTCATTAACCCCCTTAGTATTATCATCAATTGTTGTTGCAATATCACTTATTCCTGTATTCATCTCAGCCATTGTATTTTTAAGTATCTGTGTATTCTTTGCAAAATCTTCAAGAATATTATTAACCTTTTCTGAATCATCCCTGTATTCGTTAGTTATACCGACAAATTTCTGATAATCCGCAAGTATGCTCTCATCGACATATCTGATAAGCTTTGATGAATCTCCTGTCAGGTCTTCTACGCTTTCTATTACTAACAGGCTTATATCCTGAATATTATTAGCCACCTTGCGGCTGTCATCTGCAAGCAGACGTATCTGTTCTGCAACCACTGCAAAGCCTTTGCCTGCCTCTCCGGCTCTTGCCGCCTCTATGGATGCATTTAATGCAAGCATATTTGTCTGTGAAGCTATATTTAATATATCCTCTGTAAGCTCCTGGATTCTTTCAACCTGACGGCTGTTTTCAATGGATTTATTAAGACCTTCTCTTATCTTATTTACCATCTCATTAGTGCTTGCCATGCCATTTTCTGTATCCTGTCTGTATTCAACGGACTTTTCCTGTATTTTTTCAGCTATGTCATTGCCCTGCGTAATCTTATCTGTTACATTAACAATTGATTTGAAAATGTTATCTGCACCGGCACTTAACTGCTCTATAGTAGCCGATACCTCCTGCATGCCTGCTGCCATCTGCTGCATGGCTGCTGATACATTCTGTGCGTTATCATTGACCGAACCTATCTGTTCATCTATATTATCTGATGAAGTCTTAATTGTATCAGAGGCATTTCTTATATCATTCATAATTGACTGCAACTTATCAATAAATATATTTATGCCTGCTACAAGCTCACCAATCTCATCATCTGACTTTACATTAATTCTTGCTGTCAAATCTCCGTTATTATTTTCTATATCCTGTGTTATAGCTCTTAACTGCTTATTTGCCTGCTTTAATGGCTTTACAGTTACCATAAGAAGTACCACAATGGCAATACCCATTACAACCATTATAACTGCAATTACCACATACATCTTTATTGAAAATTCATACTGGTTATTAAGGCTTTCTGATGATTCACTCACCTGATTATTTATAAGATTGTTAAGATTATCTGCTGCACTGTCAAGCCTTGATGTTATACTGTCCTCTCCCTGTGCCGTAAGTGAAAAATAATCATCCATATCTGTACTTTCATTACTTAATACAGACTGAATCTTAGTGCTGTATTCTTCAAATACACTCTTGTAAGCTGAAAGCCCTTTAAGCACCTCTGAATTACCAAATTTATTAATTGCTGTTTCTAATGCACTGAATGTATCCTTTAGTGATGTAATTTCATTTTCCATATTAGTCTTCATATCAGATGCATTATCTGATGATGAACCGGCAGGATTAGAACCCATCGCTGCATTACCGGCAGATGTATTATTTACATTAGTATTATCCGGCACCATCTGCTGCGAGTCTCCTGCCCACTGCGAATCATTCATCGGCTGTGAGCTTTCTGACGTACCATTACCATCCATCTTATTCTGCATTCTGAAAGCTGCTGAACTGTTGGCATATTTTTGTACCTTTTCTATAGCAGTCGATGTATCTGCCATAAGTGCGACCGCTTCCATACATTCATTAGATATCTTCTGGCTCTTATTATTCATGCTGTTAATACATAAAAAGCCCATAACAACACTTACAATACCCGTAATAAATAATGCTCCAACCAGCACTAATATTTTTACGCTTATCCTTACTCTTCTGTTTTTTCTTCCTGTTTTCATCCTGTTATCTCCTTATCCTCATTTCCTGACAATTCATTTATTGTCCAGTGTTCCATTGAGGATAATTTAACAATAATTTATGGCAGAATTTTGTTAAAATTGTGTTTAAAATTTGAATTTATCAGATTAGGTCTGCGATTCCTCCGGCATTAAAAATGCCTGCTGAATGGAGATTAATATATAAAAAATGGGTACTATTGTAATCTCTTACACATAGTAACCCATAAAATCATTTTTAATATTTCTTTCTGATAATCTTAGCCGCTTCTACCATATTTCTTAAAGCCGCATCAGTTTCTTCTATGCCTCTTGTCTTTAATCCGCAGTCAGGATTTACCCATAATTTTTCTTTGTCTATCTTTGTAAGCATGATATCAAGAACATTCACAAGCTCTTCTACTGATGGTACTCTTGGCGAATGTATGTCATATACTCCGGGTCCTGCCTCAGTTTCAAAGTTATTGGCTTTGAGCGCATCTAATATCTGTAAATCTGAACGTGATGCTTCAAATGTTATTACATCTGCATCCATATCATCTATCGCCGGAATTATATCTGTAAATTCACTGTAACACATATGTGTATGTATCTGTGTTTCCGGTTTTACGGCACTGTGTGTAAGGCGGAATGCAGGAATTGCAAAATCAAGATACTGTGAATACCAGTCTGACTTACGCAGCGGAAGTTTTTCTCTTAATGCCGCCTCATCAATCTGTATCATCCTAATTCCATTTTCCTCAAGGTCAAGTACTTCATCCCTGATTGCAAGTGCTATCTGTGATATTGACTCGCTGATTGATATATCTTCTCTTGGGAATGACCAGTTAAGAATAGTAACCGGGCCTGTAAGCATACCCTTCATAACCTTATCTGTAAGTGACTGTGCATATACAGACCACTCAACAGTGATTGGCTTTTTACGGTATACATCACCCCATATAATTGGCGGTTTAACACAACGTGTTCCATATGACTGCACCCATGCCTTTTCTGTAAATACAAATCCACCCAGACTCTCACCAAAATACTCTACCATATCATTTCTTTCGTATTCGCCGTGAACTAATACGTCAAGACCTATTTCTTCCTGCCATTTTACACATTCAGCAATCTTACGTCTGTTAAATTCAATATATTCTTCCCTTGAAATCTCTCCCTTTCTATATGCAGAACGGTTGTGCTTAACATCCTTAGTCTGTGGAAACGAACCGATGGTAGTTGTAGGAAACTTAACAATTCCAAGTGCTTCTTTTTGCAGCTTCTGTCTTACTGTTCTCTTTGGAAGTCTTACATAATCATTTTCTGTTATATTTGAAAGTCTTTTCTTAACTTCATTATTATCGCAATCTCTTTTTTCATTAAATAATTTCTGATTTTTTACAAATGCTTCATCATTTTTGTAATCATCACAATCTGCAAGCTTCTTTAACTGTGCTGCCTCTTCAAGCTTCTCATTTGCAAATGCAAAATGTGCTGCAATATCAGGTGACAGCTTTGTTTCATTTTCTAATGTATAAGGTACATGAAGAAGTGAACATGAAGTTGACAATACTACATCTATATTCTTTGCTTTTAATGTATCTAATACAGACAATGTCCTGGCATAATTATTCTTCCAGATATTCTTTCCGTTTATAAGACCGGCAAACAATGTCTTTTCCTGTGGAAACCCGTATTCTTCCACAAGTGCAGCTGTCTGTCTTCCTTCTATAAAATCAAGTCCTATTCCATCAAAATCCATTTTAATAAGTTCAATGTAAATATCGCGTACATCACCGAAATATGTCTGTAAAAGCACCTTGCAATTCTTCTTTGACGAAAGTATCTGCGTATACAGTGTCTTAAATAATTCAATATCTTCATTATCCATATCCTGAACAAGTGATGGCTCATCAAACTGTATATAGCCTATACCACATTCACTACATTTATCAAGCAGGTCACTATATGCCTTAATAACGGCTTCTATATAATCAGAAATCTGTTTTTCACCTGTAAATCTGCACAGCTTAAGAAGTGTATATGCACCCGTGATAACAGATTTTGTTTCTATGCCAAGCTCCTTAGCTTCTTTATATTCATCAAAAAGCTTATTCCCTGTAAGCCTGATATCAGTATCATCTTCTACCTCTGGGACAATGTAATGATAATTAGTATTAAACCATTTCTTCATTGCCAGAGCCTTTACATCTCCTGACTCTCCCTGATATCCTCTTGCCATGGCATAATATGTATCAGATTCTGAAAGCGGCAGGCTGCTATATCTTTGTGGAATTATATTAAATAATACTGCTGTATCAAGCACGATATCATAATATGAGAAATCATTGCTTGTGATATAATCAATCCCTGCTTCCTTTTGCATATTCCAGTGTGTCTTACGAAGCTCTTTAGCTATAGCTTCAAGCTCATCTGCTGTTATTTCTTTTCTAAAATATTTTTCTTCTGCAAACTTTAACTGTCTTAATGTTCCAATTCTAGGAAAACCAATTACCGACGTTTTCATTTTTCTTTTTTAGTTCCTCCATATATTTATTGCCAGTTGTAATCACAATATATTACAAATGTCTGTTTAATATCACATTGCTTTAATGTATCTGATAATATTTTTCAATAATACATTTATATTCAGATATCTGTTTCTGACTGGTTTTATTATATTGGAGAAAAACTTTGTTGGGAAATACTTATAAATTGGGGTTGGGTATAGTTTTAAACTATATTAATTCCAAAAAAAGACCGCTGCACTAAGCAATGACTATAATATATAGTTTTCTTAACACAACAGTCTTCTTTCTAATATTTAATCCAATTATTTAAATGCCCTCTCATATATCCCCGCAATATCTTCATCTGTAGTTGGTGCCGGGTCGCAGTTGAATAATCTCTGTGTCGTTGCCCTTGCATTCTTTGCAAGTGTCATGGCATCTTCTTTCTTAATTCCATAATCTGACATCTTAAGATTATCAACGCCACAATCTTTTTGCAGCTTAAGAAGTGCTTCGATAAAATCCTCCGGCTTGTCTGCATCTGTCTTTCCAAGCAGCTTTGCCATATCAATAAATCTGTCATCACACACATGCTTATTAATCCAGAATGTAAAATATTCCTTTGATAACATAATAAGTCCTGCACCATGTGCAAGCTGCGGATGATATGCACTCATCGCATGCTCCATGGCATGTTCTGATATACAAGATGCCACTACCATAGAATAGCCTGACATTGTATTAGCATATGCCATATGTTCCCTTGCCTCTAAGTCACTTCCATTCTTTACGGCTCTTGCAAGATAATGTCCGATATTTTCAATCGCAGAGCGCTGTATCATATCACCCATAATACTATGCTTATTACTTATATATCCCTCTATTGAATGAAACAATGCATCAAAGCCCTGATAGGCTGTAAATACCGGTGGAACTGTTATCATAAGCTCAGGGTCTACTATTGCATATTTTGCAAACATTCCAGCCATTCCACCTATACCAATCTTCTCATCTGTATCAGGGTTAGAAATAACGCCTATTGTATCCACCTCTGACCCGGTTCCTGCTGATGTTGTAATAGCAATCCATGGAAGCATCTTATTAGGAGGTGTCTGTTTACCGCCTGTAGGACAATTAGCATAATCCCACAGATTATCAGATGGCTGTGGAATAAACATCGCAAGATTCTTACCTGCATCCATAACAGAACCTCCGCCAAGTGCCACTACAAAATCAACACCATTTTCTCTTCCTAACTTAGCCCCCTCTTCAATGGCTGACTTTAAAGGATTAGAGCCTATTCCATTATATATAACATAATCAACTCCTGCTTTTTTAAGCTCCGTCTCAGTCTTTTCAAGCGAACCGTTAATCTTGGCAGACCTGCCATTACTAATTACAAGAAGTGCTTTTTTACCCGGCATATCAAGCGTATGCAGCTTACCTAACGCACCACAGCCAAATGTAACATTAACCGGTGAAAAAAAGTTATAACTGCTCATTTCATAATTACTCATAACAATCTCCATTCTACAGGTGTAAATAATATAATCATTGGGGAAATAATGTACTATTTTATTTGCTTTGTGACACCTGCCGCACACAAAAACATATGGAAAGTATCCACATAATAAAATCAACACGACGGTATAATTTCTCCACTACATATTACAAAATATATACCAGTATTTCACCATTTTCAAGAATATATTTCCAATAAAATATTAACATAATATTAAAACTCCTCATTATTTTTTTACGACACTTCTTCTATCAAGCTGTCATAAAAAAACTTGACGTACAAAACACTTGGTCATACAATAGTTGCATATACAACAATTGGAGGTGCAACATTAATGTTAAAAAGAATTTTTTCTTATATGAATGAATATAAGAAATATGCCTGGTTAGCACTTATCTGCATAGCCGTAGAAGCCGTACTTGAGCTTATGATTCCTATGATAATGGCAGACCTTATTGATACAGGTGTGTCAACCGGCGATGATATGTATATCTATAAAAAAGGCTTACAGATGGTTATATGTGCCATACTTGCCCTTATCCTCGGTATAGGAAGTTCAAGATTTTCAGCACTTGCCGGTCAGGGACTTGGTGCCAACTTAAGAAAGGCTGAATATGAAAAACTTCAGAATTATTCATTTTCCAATATCGACCATTTCAGGGTATCATCACTTGTAACACGTCTTACAAGCGATGTAACCAATATACAAAATGCCGTATCAACAGGCATGAGACCATTTGGACGAAGTCCTATAATGCTTATATTTGCAACCTCAGTTGCATTTTCCATTAACCATACACTTGCACTCGTATTCTTTGTAGCGCTGCCTATACTTGCGGTCTTACTTATTACTATTATTATACATGTACGTCCGCTTTATTCAAAGATGCAGTCAGCAATTGACCTTGTAAACCGTACAATTCAGGAAAATCTTACAGCAATACGTGTTGTCAAATCCTATGTGCGTGGTGATTATGAATATGAAAAATTTGAAAATGTCAACAACAGCTTAAAAAATGAATCTGAAAAAGCTTTCAGCCTTGCTGTTTTAAATATGCCTGCAATGCAATATGTAATGTATGGCACTATATTAAGTCTGCTGCTTTTTGGCGGATATCTTATTAATAAGGGTGAATTAATGATTGGCGAGCTTACAGGCTTTTTAAGCTATGTACTGCTTATCTTAAACTCCCTTATGATGATGTCAAATGTATTTCTTATGATGACACGTTCTCTTGCCTCCGGTGCAAGAATTATGGAGGTCATAGATGAAAAGATTGACATGACAGATGAACTTGCTAAGGATATCACTGTTAAAAATGGTGATATTGAATTTGAACATGTATGGTTTAAATATAAAGAAGATGCAAAAGAATATGTACTTTCAGATGTGTCATTTCATATAAAAGCAGGTCAGACCGTAGGAATTATTGGTCAGACCGGTTCAGCCAAGACCTCACTGGTACAGCTTATTCCACGTCTTTATGATACAAGCCGCGGCACTGTTAAGATAGATGGTATTGACGTAAAGAACTATCCTATGAAGCATCTTCGTGATGCAATAGCTGTCGTTTTGCAAAAAAACACCCTGTTTTCAGGAACACTGTTATCCAATCTTAAATGGGGCAATGAAAATGCTTCCATGGACGAGATTAAAGAAGCATGTCAGATTGCATGTGTCGATGAATTTATTGACCGTATGAGTGACGGCTATAATACCGAGATGGGTCAGGGAGGTGTAAATGTATCAGGTGGTCAGAAACAGCGTCTGTGCATTGCCAGAGCTATTTTAAAAAAGCCTAAGGTACTTATTCTCGATGACTCCACCAGTGCCGTTGATACTGCCACAGAGGCTAAGATTCGTGAGGGTCTTTCCCGCAGGCTTCCTGACATGACCAAGATTATCATTGCACAAAGAATCTCTTCCGTAAGACATGCTGACCAGATTATTATTCTTGATAAAGGTTGTATAAATGGCATAGGCACCCACGAAAGCCTTCTTAGCAATAATAAGATTTATCAGGAAATATATGAATCACAAAAGGAAGGAGCAGATTTATAATGGCAAAATATGTAGGATATAAACGTCCAAAGGATACCAAAAAAACTCTTAAACACTTATTTTCATATCTTGGACTTCACAAATGGTCATTTGTCTGTGTTGCCGTCCTTGTATTTATAAGTGCCGGAGCTAATATAGCAGGTACATATCTTCTTAAACCTGTAATTAACCATTTTATCATGCCGGGAGATATGAGCGGGCTTATAAAAGCTGTTACCGGAATGGGTATTATGTATTTTTGCGGCGCCACATGCACACTGTTATATAACCGTCTTATGGTAAAGACTTCGCAGAAAGTAATTCAGGAAATACGAAATGATTTATTTGCACATACACAAAAGCTTCCTCTCAGTTATTTTGATGCACATACACATGGTGAACTCATGAGTCGTTTTACAAATGATGTCGATACTATTCAGGAAGCTATGAATAACAGCTTTGCAATGATTATACAGAGCTTTATAATGCTTACGGGTACAATAATAATGATGATGGTTCTTAGTATACAACTTTCTCTTATCGTCATTGTATTCCTTATTATTATGTTCTTCTTTATAAGATTTAACGGAAAACACAGCAAGAAATATTTCAACCGCCAGCAGGCTGAGCTTGGTAAGATTAATGGCTTTGTTCAGGAAATGGCCGAAGGACAGAAGGTTGAAAAAGTATTTAACCACGAAGAAATAGATTTTAACAATTTCTGTGAATTAAATGAAAATCTTAGAAAAGAATCTACAAGTGCGCTTACATTTTCAGGTATGATGATACCAACTATTGTCAGTCTTTCCTACCTTAACTATGCATTATCAGCATGTGTAGGCGGACTCCTTGCAATCCGTGGACTTATTGACCTTGGAAGCCTTTCGGCATATCTTGTATATGTACGTCAGAGTGCAATGCCTCTTAACCAGTTCACACAACAGGTCAATTTCCTGTTATCAGCATTATCAGGTGCCGAGAGAATATTTGACATGATGGATACCGAGCCTGAAATTGATAACGGTACTGTAACTCTTTGTAATGCTAATAAATCAGAAGATGGAACACTGACTGAAAGCCCTGTATTTACCGGCACATTTGCATGGAAAGTCCCTGAAATTGCCAATGACTCTACAGGACTGGCACATACAGACGATGTACATTACTCATATGTTGAATTAAAGGGTGATGTGAGGTTTAACAATGTAGTATTTGGCTATATGCCACACAAAAAAGTATTAAATGATATTTCACTTTATGCAAAACCCGGACATAAGATTGCATTTGTCGGTTCTACCGGTGCAGGAAAGACTACTATTGTCAATCTTATTAACAGATTCTACGAGATTCAGTCAGGCACAATAACATATGATGGAATAGATATTACTAATATTAAAAAAGACGATTTAAGACGCTCTCTTTCCATGGTTATTCAGGATACCCACCTCTTTACCGGTACTATTGCCGATAATATCCGCTATGGCAGGTTAGACGCAACTGACGATGATGTAAGGCAGGCTGCCATTATTGCAAATGCGGATTCATTTATACGAAGACTCCCCGACGGATATAACACCATGCTATATACTGACGGAAGCAACCTGTCTCAAGGTCAGAGACAATTACTTGCAATAGCCAGAGCCGCCGTATCACATCCTCCGGTACTTATTTTGGATGAAGCCACAAGCTCGGTAGACACAAGAACTGAACGTCTTATTGAAAAGGGAATGGATGCCATAATGAAGGACAGGACTGTATTTGTAATAGCACACCGCTTATCAACTGTAAGAAATTCCAATGCCATTATGGTACTTGAAAAAGGTAAGATAATAGAACGTGGAAGCCATGACGAACTGCTTTCCCAAAAAGGACGTTATTACCAGCTCTATACAGGACAATTTGAATTACAGTAATTATTGACACGGCTATTTGTTTCTGAGCAGAACAAATAGCCATTGATGGCAGAAGAAAAATTCGCACAGGAGATTTTTCTTCGCCTCTTCGCAACAATGCTGCTCAGAAATGAGGATTAATATGAAAAAGTTGGATAAATCAGATGTACGACAAAAATTATTCAAAATAGAAATACTACGAAGATGGCTTTTACAGCCGCAGTTTATTGCTCTTGGACTTACTGTCGGTGAGGGACAGCCACGTATTCTTAAAGCACTTTATACGAAAGGATCTATGATGCAGCGTGAACTCGCTGACATATGTCTTATTGATACCACTACGATATCAAGAACACTTGATAAGATGGAACGTGCCGGACTTATTAAACGTACTTCCAAACCCAACTGCCGCCGCTCATGGCTTATAGAGCTTACACCTGACGGAAGGCATAAAGCAGAAAATGTTATAGATATTTTTAAAACTACTGACGATACTTTCTGTAAAGGACTTTCCAACGAGGAACTTGAATATCTAATCAATATACTAGATAAAATAGAGGTCAATCTCGAAGGTAACATATAGAAAAATTAATGACAACCAGCTGAAGACGACAGAAGAAAGAGTATCTGCTATTAACAGCAATTTGCAGCAGAACAAAAGGGGAAGTCTCGGAATCCGCTTGTTTAGCGGGTTACAAGACTTACAGCTTCTACATAGTAACCCACTTCTTTTTACTACCAATTTTACTACTAACAGGCAGTAACAACGTGCAGTTTTCTGCTCTGTTCTGCCACAATCTATAATTTCAGAACATTTTACCATAACCACCGGAAACCCTTGTAAAACAGGACATTTGAGGACAAAATAAGGAGAAACAATACAATGACAAAAATATTATTCGTATGCCACGGCACTCCAGTTTTATGATAATGAATACCTCCGCAGACTGTGGCAACACGGGGCAGAATATGGCGGAAAGCCTTGGAATTACTACGGTTTCGACTACTAAGGCTCATGGCGGAATCGGGATAAAGGCAAAGGTGTGGGGAGAAATTCTTAGTAGTAATGAATTACTTAGAGATGAAATATGAATGATAAAGCCACAATCGTTGGTAGGGAGATTACCGGGATTGTGGCTATTTTTTTATAAAAATATTTCCTTTTCAAAGTTTTTAAGTGCATTAGTTTTGCACTCATCAGCTTTATCATAATAAACCTTTGCACCATCTTTTGCGTCATTGAATCTCTTTACTATATCTTGTTGAATTGGAATGGAAGGCACAGGAATTCGAATGGCACCGATTTCATCACTGTTTAAGTTGTATTGTCCGCCGCCTTGTCTTCTCATAACAGCTATTTGCTCTCGAACAAGAGGTGTCATAAATAAAATATTTACATATTCTGGCAATACAATACTTGTGTCAAAGCGATATCTTATAAGATAAGATGCATATGTATAAACATCATCACTATCGAATACCGCAGATTTACCTACTAAATCTTTGCTTCCATTAGTACGAGTTATTAAAAAGTCGCCTTTCCTTAAAATCCATTTATTAGGCTCCTTTGCTGTAGATGCACAACTCGCAGGTAAATACTTCAATTCAGAAAAATCCAATTCCCCATTTATAACATTTGACATTCTTAATACCGGAATCATTCCTTTTTTCTGCTCTAATGAAGCTTTTACAGAAAGTCCAAATAGTGATTCTACTTGCAAATCTTTTATTCTGTATTCGGTGTATTTGAAACTGTTATACACACTTTCCAATCGACCTTCTTTTTGAATATATCCAACTTCCCAACGTCTGGTTGAAGTAAAGGGTATTATTTGCAAAATGGAAGATGATACATTTTCTTTTTTAACCTCTTTCTTAAAATCTGAAACACCTGACTGAATATTTAACAGCAAGCCATCACTGTAATTGTTGCCTTTCTTTATATTATCTTCAGCCTCACCAAGCTTTGTGTGATAAATATCAAGTATTTTCTGCTGAACTGGTAGAGAAGGCACCGGAATATTAAAGTTTTTAATAAATTCATATCTAGCTCTAGTTTTCATTCCTTTAGGTTTTACCATTGCTACATACTCCATAAAAGCAGGACATCTTAAAGTTAAAAACAAGTATTCAGGTATAACCTTTGTTGTGTCAATAATATAAGAGGTATAGTCTGTTGAAGCGTAAATATCTCCCCATTCGTTTACTGCAAATGCTCCTTTTTCAAAATTTATATTTGACACTAGTAAATCATTCAAATATGATTTATTCATATCATTCTTAATTACTCTGTCTTTGAAAAATACAGCACCATCCACAAATCTAATTTTGGACACAATTGACCTCTTTTTAGGTATATCTGCAGGTTTAATTTTTTCTTTTCGAGGCACAATGATTTTCTCCAATTTCATCATGGAATAAGTGCTTGATAAGTCTTTTGAAAACAAAATCATATCAATATTCCAATCCTTGAATTGAGAAAACTTTTTTGGAGTTAAAATCATAGATTTCTAACCTCCTTACCATCTATTGAGCAACAATATTTACAGTCGTTATTCTGATAATATTCGTACACTAAATGCTTATCAGACCACAAATTATTCTGTGTTCTGTATGTTAAATATTCATCTACTAACTGAGGGAGCTGATTACCTTCAGATGCTGCACCAGTAGTTGTGATTCCGGCATCATCAACCTTTGCAATAGGAATATCATAATCAAACTTTTTTTTGATTACAGGCTTTACTTCTTCCGAAATCTTCTTCTTAAGATCTTTTAATTCTTTTTCAGCTTTTTTCTTATTTGCATTATTATCTACCTGCTCCTGTTTAATTGTAGCAATTTCAACTTCTATAGAAGATGTGTTCTTCTTGTCTTTCTTTGCCTGTTTTAATCTTGCATGAGCATCTTTTAAATCATCTTTCAATGAATCTGTGAGGCTGTCAGCAATAGCTATTGCATTTTCAAAAGAATCTAATTCAGCCTGATGTAATGCAGTGACCTCAGCAAGCGCCTCTGTTTTACATCTTGCATATTCAGCTTCTTCGTCAACAGTAAATCTACGCATGAATACAAGGCTTGGTTTTACCGTTGCGCCTGCAGCGATAAACACATCCTGAGGGATAGAACAAATAAGAATGATTTTAGCTCTGCCCTCAAAGTATTCACGAACTGATTGAAGATTCTTATTGTTAAGTACTCCCTCTGGAAGAACCATACCCATACGACCTCCCTTTTTAAGAAGTCTAAGGCATCGTTCCATAAATAAAACCTCTGTCAGAGTAGAAGTGCTACCAAGATCGTAAAGTGAAAGTAATGTTTTACCAATGTGGTCATCAACTTGCTTTAATGCCTCGTCATAAGCTGTACCATACTTTTCTTTATATTTCTTCTTCATTTCCTCATCGGTAAATTTGTCTGCTTCAGAAATAATCTGATTTTTATCGACATTTTGACCGAATGGTGGATTAGTCAGAATCACATCAAATCTTTCCTCGAATATGCCATTTACATTGAGCAGTCCATCGTGATGATGAACGCCGCCATGTCCATCGCCATGCATGATCATATTCATCTTTGATGTTCTGGCCATTCTTGGGTTAGCATCTGTACCATAAATACAATTATGAGAAAGTTGATACATACGGCTATTTTCAATGCTTGTATCAAGTTCAGTATTTAAGGCAGATTGCATATCATCTATTTTTTCACTGATTTCAGCCTGCTCCTGTTCAGATTTAGAGTTGAAATCTGCCCCTTCTAAATCCTCTCTGAGTTTATCTTTTTGCTCTTTGATATTGCGCTCAATTTTTTCTCTTACATACTCAAAAGCCTTGATAAGGAATCCACCAGAACCACAAGTAGGGTCGCATATAACCTCGCCTTCTTGAGGGTCTAAGATTTCTGTCATAAAGTCAACGATAGTACGAGGGGTAAAGAATTGACCAAGTTCACCTCGGAAAGTTGTTCCGAGGAACTGCTCGAAGGCGATACCCTTAACATCGTCCTGTGTATCAGAAAGATTGAAATTCTGTAGTTTTTCTAAAATCTGAATAAAACTGTTTTCTCTGATTTTAATTTCGTCACTTTCCTCAAAGAGATGATCGTCCTTAAATTCAACCTTTGTAGTATTGAAAAGGTTCTGCATATAAGGCTGGTCAATACCTGCCGATTTTAAGCCTGGACGGATATTCTTTTCATAGTTCTCAGCCTGTGCAATATATTCTTCCTTAGTGAATACTTTAGTGCCTTTCTGTTGACGCTCATATCTAATCTTCATAAATAGGAGCTTACTGATTTCATCGAATGCAGCTTCAGGAGAAAGTTTATCGTTATTTCTGATGATGTTATGACAGGACTGAAGTGTTTTTGTGAATTCCTCACGAGTAAAAGTTTTGGTCTGATTTTTTAACTGTTCAATTTTCTTAGCATTATCGACATCTTTAGCGGTTGGAATTGCAACGACTTCTTCAAGCTTCTGAGGAAGATATGCTGGGTCAACATTAAAGAATTTTGTTTCCTTTTCATTTGTGGTTACGAAGAACTCTGCATGTGCCCATGAAGCATAGTTAAATCCCTGATAGAAGTCCTCTACATGGATTTTTACATTTTCTGCTTTACATTCAACTACAATAAAGGCGGCTTTTTTAGCATCCTTATCTGACTTATTTTTCCATATAACAATATCTGCACGAGCTTTACCCTGTCCACGTTGTGAGTTTGTTACCTTGATTTCTTGTGCCATCTGGTCAAGAGAATATCCGTAATCGTTTACAAGAGTACAAATATATCTCTGGCGCACTTTTTCCTCTGGCTTGGCTATCAACCAAGCATTTTTGAGCGGACAAAATATTGTTCCGTTCTTTTCCTGTACTTCCAACTTCGTCATAATAGTTCTCCTTTGCTGCATTCTATCCTCCCGTGGGGGGATTAATAATCTCTACCTCTTTTTGGACTATAGACCGATGCCCCCTCAAACGCATATTTCCGCGAAATTGCATAGGGGGTATTCCGTCAGCCAAGATAAAAGGCTATTTTCTTATAATTCTCTATAACTACGTACAAATAACTTATAGAGAATAGCGTACATTAATCTGATCTTGCGTCAGATTGTTTCGATTTTTGTCTCTTTTTCTGCTCTGAATGAGCCTTTTTAATAGCTTTTCGCTCCCGATAGGCTTTCTGCTTTCGAGCATTTCTAACTTTTTGACATTCTTCAGAATCACAAAATTCCTGTCTAGTACTTTTCCTTATTATAAATTTGCCACAGTTACGGCAGCATATCATAATGCCTTCCGGTCTTGAATCATTATTGACTCTGTTTTCAAGAGCAGGATCTTCTGAAATCACTTTTGCGAGAGTGTACCACGCTATATCAAATACGGAATCAATATCAGCAGAAAATTCGTATCTTCCGGTAGCAGAATTGAGCTTTAATTTCATATTAAATTCTGGGATAAAGTCTGCAAGCGTTTTCCGAAGCTCATCATAATCATCATAGGGATTATTGTTAAAATCAAACGAACCTTCTGGCGGTTGTTCTACAGGATGTTCTTCTATGTACTGATTAGTACGCATCATGCTTTCCAACAGTTCATGAGGAGTGTTTGGCTCGCCAACAACATCCTCCGGTACTTCGGGAACTGCATGTTTGTATTTCTCAAAGTAGGAGTAACTTTCAAAATATCGTCCTTCTTCATAAAGATTATATGCTACATCATCTTCGGCAAA
>JABLTL010111393.1_pt1 | contig 17379 bp, 16 predicted proteins | sample 7160151 | NCBI WGS metagenome assembly JABLTL01 (sample SAMN14651223, study PRJNA627086) | human gut metagenome | isolation source: feces | host: Homo sapiens
AATTGAATTCAACGAGGCAAATGTTACTGCATTAGGTTTAGAACCGGGAGACTATATAACCGTGAACGAATTATTACATGGTTTACTAATCTCATCCTACAATGACTGTGCCATTGCGTTAGCACGCTATGTATCCGGTTCTGTAAGTGATTTTGTGGATTTGATGAACAAAAAAGCACAGGAACTTGGTGCAACTAATTCTCATTTTGTGAACCCACATGGTTTGCATGATAATAATCATTACACAACACCATATGATCTATATCTGATCTTTAAAGAATTTTTGAAATATGATACACTTGTACAGATTGACAGCAGCAGTTCCTACGTTTTAACAATGTACAAGGACTCCGAAAAGATTACAACAGAACTTACTCCGACAAACGCGTTCCTGTCTAATTCCGTTGAGATGCCAACGGGATATCACATTACTGGATGGAAGACCGGAACAACAGAGAAAGCCGGTAGTTGTATTATTTTAGAGTTTGTCAATGATGAAACTAATGAAGAATACATTTGTCTTGTATCGAATGCAAAAGACCATGAAACCCTATATCAGAATGTCAACGACATGCTGAAACAAATATACTAATACTTAGGAGGCAATAACATGATAGAAATCGTTGCAGGTGAAAAAGGAAAAGGGAAAACAAAAATGCTTATGGCAAAAGCAAATAATGACATCAAGGTTACCGGTGGTAACATCGTATATCTCGATATCAACAACAAACATATGTATGAGTTAAGTAATCGTGTCAGATTAATTAATGTTACAGAATATAATATTCATTCTGCTGATATGTTTTTAGGTTTTATTTATGGAGTTGCATCACAGGATCATGATCTTGATAAAATGTTCTTAGATAATTTTATGTCAATTGCGTGTATCAGTACAGTAGAAGAAGCTGACAAACTGATCAAAGAATTATCTGTTATATCGGACAAATTTGAGATCGAGTTTATGTTAGGTATTTCTAAACAGAAATCAGACCTGACAAAAGATTTACAGGATTTAGTAACAATTGCATTATAATCTTAGAATCAAGCCCGCCCAATCTGAATCATGCATACCGGACGGGCTTTCTCATTTGTATTTCTAATATTTTATTAGATCTCGCTATTCATACGCCCGTAATAGGAAATGGCATATAGTCCACCGATTCCTACAACTGCATATATAATCCGTGTAAGAATTGACATTTGTCCAAAGAGTGTACTTACCAGATCGAAATCAAAAAATCCAATCAAACCCCAGTTAATGGCACCAATCAAAACAATGGTCAATACCGTATAATCTAATGCCTTCATATTCAAATCTCCTTTCTGTATGCAACCATACATTTGAATACTAATATTTTTTGATTTAATAATAAAAATTATACATAGATATTGTAGATATTTTCAAAAAATGGTACAATAAATAGATGTAATCTATGGAGGTGTTTCATTTTGAGTGGCTATCATTCCCGTAAACCGAGTAATGAATTTCGAATGAATATTGGAACTATTATATTTGCCATTATTTTCTTTTACATAATTATCCGTATTTTAATATCTTTACAGAAAGAATCTCTTTCTATATATGAGGTACAGAACAGTTATATTGATACGAATATCAGTGCAACTGCTTTAATTGTACGTCAGGAAGAACTTGTAAATGCAACGAGTTCCGGATATGTCAGCTATTATGTACGAGACGGAGAGAAGATTGGCAAGAACAAGACTGTTTATACAATTGATGAAACAGGAAGCATCTATGAGAAGATCAAAGATGCAGATTCTGATGCGTTTGAACTGACCAATGACGGATTGAGCGAAATACGTACACGTATATCGAACTTTGAGAATTATTTTAATTATGCCTCATTTTCCGATGTGTATAATTTTCACTATGATATTGAGAATGCTGTTTTGGAATTAACCAATGAAGCAATGATTGAACAATTAACTTCATTAGATGATTCCTCAACCGACATTTCCACTTATAAAAAAGTAACAACAACAGATTCCGGTATTATAACCTATTACAAAGATGGTTATGAAAATTTTGATATTCATAATTTCAAAGCGTCTGATATCAACAAATCTAATTACAAAAAAGCAACACTAAAGACCGGTGAGATCATTAATTCCGGTGATCCGGTATACAAATTGATCCGGCAGATGTGGGTATTATTAAGCGTGCCGAAGATGCTAAGAAACGGATTATGTTGCAGATTGATAGCGTGAAAGACATAGATACGAAAGCGAAAGACTTTGCAGATAAGGTTAATAAGGCAGATGAAGAGATCAAGGCGGCATTAAATGATATGTTCAATTATGATATCTCTTCTGTAGTGTTTGGCAAGACACACAGTCTGTCTACCCACAAGGGAGTGACATTTGTAGAGCGTTTCTTAGAAGCAGTTACACCGGTGATTGAAAAGGTGTTTGAGGATGAATCAACTGCCATAGCGAATCGTGCGGCAAAGTACACCAAACAGTATCACAACAACAACCGCCGCAAGAAGCGGTATCATAAATGATAGGCGATCTTCCTACCACGTTGAATGTGGCAGGTGTCGATTGCCCTATCCGGTATCGGTTCAAAGACTGCCTTACGATCATGCAGGCATTTGAGGATGATTCTCTTTCCAATGATGAAAAGATCCTGATCATGCTCGACATACTTTATGAAGAGGATGAATTTGGCGAAGATACGATATTAGAAGCCGTTGACAAGGCTATCTGGTTCTTGTCACAGGGAAATACTCAGCCTGTCAAGGAAGAGAAACCATTGTCGCGGCTGGATAAGGATGAACAGTTGATATTTGCCGCCGTCAATGAGGTAGCACATACAGATATTCGTACAGATGATAATATGCATTATTGGACTTATTTAAGCTACATGCAGGCTATCAGTTCGCATTCGTTGTTTGCGAGTATCGTCCGTATTCGTGAGAAACGGAACAAAGGCTTGAATCTAGAGCCGGAAGAAAAGAAATTCTATAAGGAACATAAGGAGATGATTGATCTGCAAGATCCTACCGAAGAGGACAAGGCATTTGTAGATTTTATCAATAGCATAACATAGGTTTGAGAGCCATAGAGCCGCTTAGAAAGGAGAGGTTCTATGGCTAATTTTGATGGAACCGTAAAAATCGATACAAAAATAGATCATGGAGGTTTTCTGAAAGGTTTTCAGAAAATGTCTGCACAATCGCAAAAGCTGAAAAATTCTATCAGCGAAACCACACAACAGATTGATAAGTTGCAGCAGGAGATAAAAGACCTGCAGAGCGCACCGTTAGAGAACGCATCTATGGTGCGAGCACAGAAAAATATAGATATTACACTTGAAAAACTTGTTGAATTACAAAAAAAACTGAATGAGGCTGGAAGTGAGCCTGTTGATCATACACAAACTGACAAAATTCAGAAGAACATAGATACAACAATTCAGAAAATTGATATTTTAAAAAGCAAGATGAGTGAGATGCAGTCGGCTCCTTTAGAGAGTCCACAGATTGCTGCAGCGTCAGATGCATGGGAAAAGGCAGAAAATGAATATGACAAACTTATAGCAAAAAGAAAACAATATGAAACAGAGTTTGCAAATATTTTTGGTGGAATAGGATCTGCCGCTCTTCCGAATCAATCGTCTTTGGATAGTTTGCTTCAAAATGATGGCGAGTGGAAAAAAATAACTGAAGACATTGATAAAGCAGAATTAGCAGCTGAGAAGTATTATAAGAAACTAGAAGTTGTTCAATCAGTTGCGCAGAACAAGAAGGATTCTGGAATTTCTAAAGTAAAAGATGATATAGCACAAGCAGTACAGAAATTAGATGATTATAAACTATCTCTTAAACAAGCAAAAGAAGTTGCCAACGAACAAAAGTTTTCTGGACTTATGAAGATAAGGGAAGAGATAGCGAAAAATGTAGAATCTTTGCAGGTTTATAAAAAGACTTATAAAGAAGCGGAAGCAATTGCACAAAAGCAGAGAAATTCTGCTATTGATAAGAAAGCCACAGCCATTGAAAAGGCTACGAATAAGTTAGATGTGTACAAGACGAAACTTGCCGAGGTACAGGAGAAGGAGAGTGGAATAGGAAAGAAACTGGATAGCATATCTAACCTTGCGAAGAAAGGCTTTGCTAATATGACAAAGTCGGGCAATAAGAGTAATGGTATGCTTGATAAGTTGAATGGATCTGTGTCACGGTTCACTAAGCGTATCTGGGGTGTGCTTTCAAGCGCATTGGTATTTACAGTGCTATCGAAAGCATTTACCGCGTTGAGAGAGAAGATAGCCGCTACAACGAAGCAGAATGCACAGTTTAGTGCAAGTATGGCGGTCATACGAGGGAATGCAAGTTCTGCGTTTAATACGCTGATCACGGCGGCAATGCCCGCACTCAATTCGCTTATGTCGGTGATAGCCAAAGCGACAACCTATCTGAATACATTTATATCCTTATTGTTCGGTAAGACGGTTAAGAGTGCAAATGCGGCGGCATCTGCTACTAACGGACAGGCTGCAGCATTAGATAAAGCAGGTAAGGCGGCAAAGAAAGCAAGTGAATATCTGAATGCATATGATGAGATGAATGTGCAGGCATCCGACAATGATTCTTCCGGTGGTGGCGGGGGCGGTGGTTCAGATCTGACTTACACCGAGGATGCTGATGTGGAAGGTCAAGTTGCTAAATATCTTGACCGTATTAAGAAAGCATGGGAAAAGGCTGACTTCACGGAGTTTGGTACGATGCTTGGCAATAAGATCAATGGTGTGTTGGAGAACATTGATTGGAGTGGAATCCAGACGGGAGCAACAAAGTTAGGAAAGTCACTTGCTACGTTCCTTAACGGATTCTTCGAGACTCCGGGATTATTCTCAAATGTTGGTAAAACGATAGCAGAATCATTAAATACTGCAATAGATGCTTCGCTTGGATTTGCAGAGAATTTCCACTTTGATTCTGCCGGACAAGCAATAGCAGATACAGTCAATGGATTCTTTAAGACTTTTGATTTTGCAAAGTTAGCAGAGAGTATTAATTCATGGGTGGATGGTTTGAAAACCATGATTAGTACGGCAATCAAAGGAATTAGCTGGAGTACGATTTTAAAAGATAGGTTGGATTTCTTGACACATCTTGATCTTGATACAGTGGTAATATCAATAGCAGCTTTTAAGTGGTTCTTTGGTGGAAAAGAGTTAGTTGCAGATGCGTTGAAATCCCTAATGGCTACAAAAGTACAGACAGGTATTGGAAGTAGTGCTATACCGGTATCTGCTGCAATTGATCTTGCAATTACAACGGCTATTATTGGATTCAAGGTTGGTAATTGGATATATGAGAATACATCATTTTCTAAATTTGCAGATGCTGTTGCAAAATGGATGGTTGATGAGAATGGGGATATTAGCGTAGGAAAGGCTATTACTGTTACATTGACAGGCCTTGCGATATCTGTATCTACTGCCGCAATTGCCGGGAAGGTAGCTTCGGCAGTTGGTACGGTACTTGCCGGTGGTGTATCCTTAACAGGTGTAGAACTTGCAATTACCAACATTGCATTAAAGATAGCAACGGGTGCTAATTTTGTGTGGTCTGGAATGACCGTAATGGCAGAGAGTCTTGCGGGAGCATTAGGAACAACGCTCTCTGGGTTAGCTAGTGTGGGAAATACCATATATGTAGCAATTGGTAAAGCTTGTATGAGTGCTACAAGTGCCGTAGCAAGTTTATCTAGTACGATCGCATCAGGTATAAGTAGTGCTGTAGCATCTGCAGGTACATTTCTATCTACAAATGTACTTACAGTCTTTGCTGGGGGAGCGGCATCTATTGCAGCGGGATTATTTGCAGCCATTGGAGCAGCAATCGCCGGTTGGAAGATTGGTCAGTTAATCTATGATAAGTTCTCTGAACAAATAGATGACATTGTATTCAAGGTAGGCGATTTCTTTACTAAGACAATTCCACAAGCTCTTAACAATGCCGGAAAAGCGGTAGTAGATTTTACTATAAATGTAAAGACATCGGTTGAAGACATTAAGCAGAAAGCAGCGGAAAAATGGAATGAAGCGAAAAATTGGTTTGATGATAAGAAATATCAGATAGCAGTCAAAATTGATGATATAAAATCGAAAGCTTCAGATTTGTGGAGCAATGCGAAGGATTGGGCAAAAGACAAGGCTCTTTCCTTAGGTGTTAAATTTAGCAAATCTGCGAAAGATTTATATAACGATATAAAAGAAGCGTGGGGTAAGGTTAGTGGGAAAACATTCTCTATTAGAGTTAAGTTAAATAATACTGCAAAAGGATTGTTTAACTCATTTAAAACAGCATGGGGGAAAATTAAAACAAAACTGAAATTCCCTATGCAAATGCCACATATCAGTTGGGGTACAACTCAAAAGACGATATTAGGAAAGAAGATATCTGTACCATCGTTAAGTGTTAAATGGTATGCTAACGGTGGTTTCCCAGACATGGGGCAGTTGTTCATTGCCCGTGAGCGTGGAGCCGAGATGGTTGGTAACATTGGCGGCAAGACAGCCGTAGCCAATAACGATCAGATCACAACTGCTATTGCGGCAGCAGTAGGACCGGCGGTATATGATGCCATGATGAGTGCTATGGCGAATGGCGATAGCGGACAGATCAACCTTAACTTAGAGCTTGGCGGTCAGAAGATTACAGATTATGTAATCCAGGATGTAAAGAATCGAACATTTGCGAGCGGTGGCAGAAATCCGATTTTGGTGTGAAAAATGTCGAGTTATATCATATAAAATTGCTTAAAAGCATTGCCTTTTATTGAAATTTAGTATAATATAAATAACAAGGAGCATGAGTGGACTGCAAATAATAGGAATTTGTAGTCCTTTCTTATACTTCGAAAGGGGTAATGAATATGGCGTATAAAAGAGTGATAAATACAACGTATCGAAAAATGGGTATGGAATATAGGGCAATTGATATAGCAAAATATATTGTTGATAAGTGTATGCAGCAGAGACGCCCGATAACTAATTTGCAGTTGCAAAAGATATTGTACTATGTACAAATCAATTTTATTCGATTATTAGACTATCCAGCTTTTGGAGAAAATATAGAAGCATGGCAATATGGACCAGTTGTACCGGATGTATATTATGAATATGCAGATTGTGGTGGAACTGAAATATACCGTATATATGAAGGAATAGATAGGTTATTTCAAAAAGTGAACGAACAAAAAATAGTAGATAAGGTGATTATGCTATGTTTGAGACTAAGTCCGTGGGAATTAGTAGAAAGAACACACAAAGATAATACACCGTGGTCAAAAGTGTATAGGACGGGTTTTAGAAATGTGATTCCATATGAATATTTATATGAATATGCGAAAGGATAATGTGTATGGGTGGGGACTCAGGTAATTTAGATGATATTCTACTACCAGACATGCCAGATGAATATTTTTATAGTTTACTGGAAGGTTATGTAGAAGAGGGAACGGAGAATACTGTAGAAGAAATAAATACAGATACAGTTGATTATAGTATCCAGATCAATAAAGTGATTAGGGAAATGGCTAAACAAAATTTGCAAGAGGATGCTATTAATAGGATATCTTCAGAGTTATCAGCTTTATATAAAAAAGGCGTGCGGAATAATTATTTTGCATTATTCTCTGCTATTTCTGAACTTTCTAAAGGAAATATAGAATCGTTTGATGCATTAAATGCTAATATTGATTTGCTTAATCAGCATGTTAAGGGGCGATTTGCGGATAATGAGAACATCTTGATGGGATTCGAAAAATTAAATCAATATGTTAAGTTGGAGGCAAACAGAGCATCGTATAATCAAGGACAATTAGAGAAAATTCGAGCAGCAACAGAGCAATTTGAAAAACAAAAAAATGAATTAGAGAAAATGGAACATCGATTAAAGGACTATGAAGATAAGCTAAGTATTGCTGAAAGTGGGTATATTAATAATTTATTAGCGGTTTTAGGTGTTTTTTCTGGAATAATAATTGCTTTTTTTGGTGGCTTAGAGTACATATCTAGTGTATTCAATAATATTGGTGATGTCGGAAGATATCGATTAGTTTTCATCAGTGTGGTGCTAGGTTTTGTTATATTTAATACAGTATCGATTATGCTTATCTTTTTGGGTAAAATGATAGATAAAGATATATATCGTCCATGTAAAACGTTGAACTGTAGTTGCGATAAAAAATGTGGATTTATAAAACGGATTCATAATAAATTGCCGTATATATATTATATTAATTTTTTTCTTATATCAATTATGATAGGAACCGCTGGAATATGGTTTCTTGATTTATGGTTTTAAGATATTTCTTTACAAAATAGTATATCTATTTTATAATGACTATAGAGCCTTGAGCCAAGAATGTAGAATAAGATTTCTACGTCCTTGGCTCTTTTTGTTTTTTTACAGGTTCATGGCAATGATAGTGATTGCAACACGAAAGCAGCGGATGTCACCCCTTTCTAGATTGAGGCTGTTTCATTGCCATAAAATAAAAGTGATGTAGGAAAGGATGAGAGAATGAATAATTTAACAATCTATGAAAACGAAGAATTTGGAACAGTGAGAACAGTAGTGGTTGATGGGGAACCGTGGTTTGTTGGTAAAGATGTAGCAGAGGCTCTTGGATATTCCAATAGTAGAAAGGCATTGCTGGATCATGTTGATAATGAAGATAAGGGGGTAACGAATTGTGACACCCTTGGAGGTAATCAGAATTTAACTATTATTAATGAATCCGGTGTCTATGCATTGATATTCGGAAGCAAGTTGCCGAATGCAAAGAAATTCAAACATTGGGTAACATCAGAGGTTCTTCCATCTATTCGAAAGACAGGATCTTATAATCTTCCGGGGACATACAAGGAAGCTTTGCAGCAGCTTCTTATCCAAGTGGAAGAGAATGAACGTCTTGCGTTGGAAAATTCAGAAATGAAACCAAAAGCGGAATACTTTGATGATCTGGTAGACAGAAAACTGCTTACGAATTTCCGTGATACAGCAAAAGAGTTAGGTGTAAAGCCTAAGAAGTTCCTTGATTTCCTTGAAGATAAGAAATACATATACAGAGATGCACAAGGGACAATCAAGCCATATTCGGAAAAGAATGATGGATTGTTTGAACTGAAAGAATACAAGGGCAGATATTCTTCTCATGCCGGACAACAGACGTTGATTACTCCAAGAGGTAGAGAGGTATTTAGATTGCTCTTAAAATAGAGAGGAGAGCAGAGATATGGCAACATATGATGTCTTGTATCTGGGCGGAGTGAAAGTTGCCACTCCGGCAGAGAATGGAATTACGCGAAGCGTTAATAAGACATGGTCGGAGAACTCTGGACGTACAAGTGCCGGAAAAGCAGTTGGTACGATCAAATATATAAAGAAAAAGCTTGAAATCACATGGGGTAAGCTTTCTGCTTCTGAATTGAAGAAGATTGAGGATGTGGTGAATGATAAAGATAAGCCTTTTAAGGAAGTGAAATACCGCGAAGTGGATGGAAAGATGCAAACAATAACCTGTTATTTTGGTGATTCTGTAGCACAGATATACCGGTATCAAGATGGTAAGGCACAGGTCACTGGATATAAAATAAGTGCAATTGAGCAGTAAAGGAGAGTGGAATAATGTTAAAGACTACAGTATCAAAGACAATTAGCGGAACATCTGTAATTGACAATGCGATGGTAGCGAGCATGACAGCAACGATTAGCGAAGAAGGGAACATTTCTATTTCAAAGAATGTGTACAACAAGGATCTCTATAATCAGAACAAAGCTGCTGTTCAGAAAGATATGGCAGATTTTGAGACAGGGATATTCAAGGAGGATGAATAATGAAAAATATTGATATGGTTCAGAATGTCAACAGATTAAATGAATTTGTTGCGAAAGACAAGGTTATGCCAATAGATCTGTCATTTGCTATTTCTTCCAATATTAGCGAAATGACACATAAGTTGGAGCCTTATGAGATGGAGAGGAAGAAGCTTTTAAATAAATCACAGGAAGTCGATGCGGAAAAGCTTCAGGAATTGTTTGATATTGACGTAGATGTAGATGTACGCAAATTCCCGAAAGAATCACTTCCGGAAGATTTGACCACAAAAGATATTGTGGCATTAAGCTTCATGATTGAGTAACTATAAGAACGAGAGCGCCTAGAGCCATACAGTGAATCAGAATGAGAGATATCTGGTTTACTGTGTGGCTTTTTTTATTTATATGAGAAAGGTTTAGCATGAGAACATTCGGAACAGAGACAGACAATTTAATACTTGAAGAATATCATGCCGGTATAAACCGATATAATGTGATTCTTTACCACAATGGCAAGAAGATAGATCCGTATATTAAAAAGCTAACCGCCCATTTTATGGGAAATTCCGTTCCGTTCGGCAATATATCCAAGCACTACTTCGAGTTAAATACTGACTATATGGATTTCTTAGAAAAAGATGAGGTAGAGGTTCGTATTGAGAAGAATGGTGTTGAGATAAAGGTCTGCACCTTTTATATTAAGACGATCAATAAAGGCGAATACATGGCTTCTTATACTGCATTTTCAAGCTTATTGGAGCCGGAGAAGATATCATTGTATAAGATAGACGAGGATCCGGAATGGCGAGTTGCATGGAATAATAGTGCGAAAACAATCAAGGAGATATTAGATATATTTTTAAAACCTGCCAATCTGGCTATGGCTGAATATCCTTCTTATGACGGAACATTTGTTTCGCTGCATGCGGATTGGGAGAATATGACACTCTCACAGTTAATATGCGCTTGTGGTATTTTGGAAGGTTGCAATTATGTTTTGATCGGAAATACATTCTACCCGGTACGTCCAAGCAAGGCTGTTGCTAAGTCATATGATATTGGTGCGTGTGTGTATTCAGAAAACTTATGGCAGCGTAAGACAGATCTATGTTGTGGTAAGTTGGATGTCGGAATCAAAGTATGGGAATATGAGAACTACACCAGTGAAGATCCTTTAATGGGTTCCGTGGTTTCTTTTATGGAAAGCAGTATCGAATATAATAATCCGTCAAGTGGTACAGGGGTAATATCTGCTAATTTCCCACTAATTCCAGGAGAGAATAGCAGCAAGATCAAAGAGTATATGATAAGTAAACTTTCACCATTTATCGGAATGGATATGAATAGCTATACTATCGAATATCTAGGTGATGCATTTATTGAACCGGGAGACAAAGTGAAGTTCTATGATGATTCCCGGTCAGTTCAGTTCTACCCAAGTGAAATCGTTTGGGAATGGGATGGCGGTCTTAGATGTACTCTAAAATCGGAGATTGTACAGGAATCTGGAACAACAGAGGCTGATGTCTCTTTAAATGAGATAGTCAACACGATTAATAGCGTTGCCAATACACTTCAGAATGTCCGGTACAATACCGTCACTACTAAGACATTGGAAGCGGATGCGGCTAATATTGGATTGCTAAAGGCAGAACAAGCGGATATCAAATATGCAACCATTCAAAGCCTTAATGCTACTGATGCTAAGATTACCGCATTGGACTCGGCTACAATTAAGACGGACGAGTTGTATTCCAAAGTAGCAGATCTTGACTATATCAAATCTGATCATGCAGATATTGCAGTTATTAAAAACACCATGATCACCACGGACACCCTTAAGGCGGAGATTGCTAAGATTGGCTATCTGACCGCAGATGAAGCAGATATTCGATATTTGACAGTGTCTACGGCTGATACGAAGTATCTTCATGCGGATATGTCTGACATGGATATAGCCAAAATACAGACGTTATTTGCTACGGCAGGTATTGTTAGTGATATGACAATTAAGGATGGTCATATTACGGGTGTTTTGGATTCCGTGACAGTCAACGCCAATAGTATCACAACAGGCACGTTGTCGGTAGATCGGCTGGTTATTCGCGGTAGTGAGAAATCATTAGTGTATGAACTCAACAATATATCTGGAGCATTGCAGGCTAAAAGTGTAGATACGCTAAACGGCGAGATACTCACACAACGGACAATTACCGCTGACAAGCTGGTTGCTAAGTCTATTACCTCAAATGAGATTAAAGCCGGAACCATCACTGCAAACGAGATAGCCGCTGGTACTATCACCGCATCTCAAATCAACATGACTAATCTGGTAGGCAATTCGGCATTTATCAATGCTATAAGCTCCAACAGTGTAGTGGTTGGATTGAGGACAGATTTGGATGGTATCAGTGTTGGTGGAAGGAATTTGGTTAAAGGTACTAGTGAAACCTTGATAACATGTAATTATCCATCGTCTTCATATATTAATGCGTTCGATACAAAAGCAACTAAAGCGTTAAAGGCTGGAAAATATACGATGTCTTTTTATGCTAAATCTACAGTCGACGGAGATAAAATATACTGTTTTTTATACTCCCCTAACAATGTAACCCATATAGAGAATAGTCAAGGTTTACATGATAGCCGAAATGACGGTCAAAGTTTTATCGTTCTATCGACAACGCTTAAAAAGTATTGGGTCACCTTTACCGTTAATGAGTATGATCGAGCTCCGAGTGTTCTATTTGGACGTTTGTACTGCGGTGATGGAACTGGCACCGTATCAATTGGTAGTTGTAAGTTTGAAGAGGGTACCAAACCAACCGACTGGACACCTGCACCAGAAGATGTAGATAGTCTTATATCCGCAGCTCAGAATACAGCTAATACGGCTAATAGTCTGGCAGGGACGGCAAATACGACTGCTAATAGTGCAGTCTTTACAATTGGTAAATGGTGCTACAACAACGACGTCACCTACATCAACGGCGGTAAGATTTACACAGGTACGGTAGACACCGACCAGTTGAAAGCCAATGCGGTAACGGCAGAGAAAATAAACGTAAGCTCACTATCCGCTATCAGCGCCAACATCGGTACTGTCACGGCTGGTATAATCCGATCCACTAATTATGTCAAGGATACATCCGGAATGCAGTTGGATCTATCGAATGGTATTTGGGATAGTAAATACACAAAGATTGATAGTCGGGGTAAGATTACGTGTAGTAATATTTTATTTACACCTTCTCTCGTTTCAGGCGACTACGAATACTTTAGAGCTATATCCGATAGTAATGAAATAATGTCATGCTCATTGCATCATTGGAATAACAGAATGTGGATAGACTTAATCAATAAAGATGTAAAACAAATGACAACAATATCAAATAAGTCATTGCATGTTTATGCTATGTCACCAACAACTCCTGACGCCTATCATCAAATAGCCGGTTTCGGTACTACTAGAGATAGTGATAATACTGATCTAGGATATATAGAATTAGCGTATAGAAAAGCCGACAATAGTCACCTGCGATGGGAAATATGTCCTGATTCAAAAACTGGTAATTTGTGTGCTTATGTTGAAGAATTAGATAATAATATAAAAGCGTCACTTACAACTGATGGAACATTCAAAGCAACTGATATACGAACATATTCCGGAGTGTCCTTGTCATCACTTAATTCCTCTACCTACAAAAACAGCGGAGGCTTATTTAACACAGCTACTGCATTATTGATCAATGGTAACGCTCTGAACTCCCAGTGGGCTCAGATGGCGATAGAATATAATGGGCTGTATTTCGGCATTCGTAATGATGGCGGAAATACTTATTTTATGCCGGGTAATTCAAACGGTTGGTATGACTGTTATTCGTATGTAGGTTCAGATGGACAATGGCATTTTGCAAATAATGTCTATCTTCCTGGTACATTACAGGCAAATGGTCTTAATATGCCATCCAGAACAGGAACCCAAACTACGGCGAAGCCAAACTGCTATATTGATACGAATGGTACCTTTTATAAGACCTCCACAGCGTCATCAAGGAGTGTAAAGGATGACATTAAGCTATTAGAAAGCGAGGAATTAAACCCATCCAGATTATATGATGTGAGTATATATCAGTTCAAATATAAGACCACTTATTTGTCAAATAAAGAAGATACTAGATATAAAAAGGACATGATTGGTTTTATACTGGAAAATTTGCATGAAAAATATCCAATTGCTGTTGATTGCCATATGGATGAAGCTGGAAAGATCATATATGACAGTTGGAACGAACAGTACCTTATTCCTGCAATGCTTAAGCTGATACAGGATCAACATAACGAACTTATAAATCAGTCTATGAAAATTCAGAATCTGGAAATCAGATTACTATTCATGAATGCGTAAAGGAGAAAAATCATGGGAAAATTACAAATCATTTTTGCAACAGCAGCAAGTAACAGATTCATTATTTTAGTATTATTGGCGATTGTAGGAGATACGCTGTTCGGGTGCTTCCGTGCAATTAAGGAGCATAAGTTTAACAGCAACTTTGGAATTGACGGAGCAATCCGTAAGGCAAGCATGGTAGCAGCCATCTTGTTCTTTGTGTTCGTGGATTACATAGTGCAAGTGAATCTGATTGGGTTCATCCCACAAGAAATCCGGGACTATCTTAACTTGCAGAGCGTAGGCATGACAGAGTTTTTTGCACTGCTATTCATAGCGTATGAAGCAGTTAGCATCATCAAAAACATGACATTATGCGGATTGCCGGTGAAGAAGGTATGGATTTACTTGAAGAACTTCTTGAACAAATACACAGATGAGTTACCAGATGATGATGAGTTAGAAAAGGAAGGTGTTACATATGAAGATAAGCACAACAGGATTAAATCTCATTAAGTCATTTGAGGGATGCCGACTTACTGCATACAAATGCCCGGCAGGAGTATGGACGATTGGTTACGGTCATACCGGTAATGTAAAGTCTGGCCAGAAGATCACGCAGGCGAAAGCGGATGCATATCTTAAATCAGATCTTGCTAGGTTTGAGAAGCATGTAATGTCTTATGACAAGAAATATAACTGGACGCAGAATGAGTTTGATGCTCTTGTTTCTTTTGCATATAATGTAGGCAACATAACGAGACTTACAAATGGAGGTAAGAGGACTAAGAAGCAGATCAGTGAACGAATTACTTTCTATAATAAAGCAAATGGAAAAGTGTTGGCAGGGCTTACTAGACGTAGACAGGCAGAGAAAGCACTCTTTGATAAACCGGTTGCTACAAAAAGTACGACCGTCACAAAGAAAAGCACAACTTTGAAGAAGGGTGACAAAATCCGTATCAAGGCTGGGGCAAAGGATTTGAATACGAAAGGAAAATATGCTACATTCGTATATAAGACGACATACATTATCCATAGCGTGAAAGATAAAAAGGTAGTCTTTGGAAAGGGGTCTGTAATAGTGGGTAAGGTAAAGAAATCAGATTGTTATAAGGTCTGATATATATACTTACACCTTTTTGGCACCGAGGAGTTAGGTCATGAAGAGATGGTATCAACGATCATTACACAATTGACAAAAGATCTGACAATGAAAGAAATTGAGGATTCCGGGTTTTATCAGTATTATGTAGATCATACGATCGGAATCTGGCCACAGGCGGCAAGCGGTATGCCATTTTCAACTGCAACATTGCAGTCAACAGGAGATGCAATAACGGATCTTCATGAAGACCTTGCTGCGGAACAGAAAGCACGCCTGACATATGATAACATTTTGCGGTTGTGTAAAGATGAGCCGGATGTATATGATGCAATTAAGTTCCTTCGAGCCCGTGAGATGGTGCATTATCAGAGATTTGGTGAAAGTCTTCGCCTGATTCAGGATGATTTAGACTCAAAGAATTTCTATGCATTTAATGCCGGATTTGATAAGAAGGCGACCTGTTTGTAATATATAACATTTTGTATCCGATAAAGCCATCTTCCGCAGACGCTGCCGGAAGATGGCTTTTTGCCGGAGATCTTTGGAATCTGCACATTGCAGTTTTATTGGAACTTTGATATACTAAGAGGTAATGATTGGGAATAATAGAATTCACATTTTATATGATTGGGAGGACGTCCTTTATGAATAACAATGGACTAATGATGCAGTATTTTGAGTGGTATCTGCCGGAGATAAACGTCCATTAATATAAACAAGATCATAATCTTTCAGATCAATATCTCCGGCTTCTTCCAGAAGTGTCTGCGAACTGTCTGAATCTATCCCAGGCGCATAAACAGCCTTTGTCCAATCAGAAGCACTTCGCGTATCAACTTCTATATGGAATTGATCAAAAGCAGCGGCATTCTCCGAGGGGTCCAGATAGAAAACATAACGTTTCAGCCAGTCATTATTTGCATACCCCCCCTGATAATAAACCTGATTTACCTGAACAGAGGCCTCGGTATCACCGCCTGGAACGAAATCATAACTTCCTGTCCCCGGTGTCAGTGTATATTCTGCTGCTGAAATATAATGGGTTGCAGCCCATCCGTCCGCCACTGTTACCGGAAGGTAATTTTCTTCTCCTGATGGATAATTCGGATAATACCAACCATAATAACTGCAGGCCCCGGGATCATCAGCCGCATCTTCACTTGCCCTGCAGCAAAACCACGCCTGGGAAACCCTGTAATAATAATTATAGCCCAGATTATCCGGCAGCTTCTGAACATCATCACGGCTGACTGCCTGTCGTCCTGTCACAATAGAAAGTACTGTTTTCGACCAGCTGCCATTCTCTGCATTGTACTCACAATACCAGTACTGATCGTCTTCCCGTGTGATCTTCACCTGACTTTCTTCCGAAGCCTCGCTGGTTGCCGCCTGAACCACGTATTGCAGATCCCCTACAAGTGCATACTGGTAGTATGGATAGGTATCTATATTTCTTCCAAGATAAATATACGGATTTTCCTGTTTCCCTGCAGTACCGGAATCCACGATGCCGCCTAATGGCTTCACCGCGGCACCTTCCTCAGATGCCTGTGTCGAATCAGCCTTCAGAGCAATCGCTTTGTTTGTATCCACCGTCGGATTTTCCCCCGGAAACGTATACTGGCCCTTGATAATATGCTCTGCCATCTCGCTGTTCAGATCAGCATAGACATTCTCATAATACCCATATTGCCCATCGGCATAATCATAGGCCGACTGGATCTCCTGCTCCGCTGACGAAGCTGTCTCCGGATCCTCTGAGAAAGCCTGATTAATGGTCTCATTATCCACAGAAGCAAAGGTCAGATAATAGGGTGCCCGGTCATTATCTGCTTCAATATAAGAAAAATTCTGAATATTTTCTCTATACTTCTCTGTTTGTCGGCTGTCGTTGTCCGTATCTTCACGGATCGGATAATACTGCTGCTCTTCTTTTGTATAGTCGCCGGTACCATCCTTGTTTTCCTTATATACGCCCTTTGTTTTCACTGTATCTGTTCTGGATTTTCCCTGCATATCAG
>JABLTL010103944.1_pt1 | contig 17354 bp, 18 predicted proteins | sample 7160151 | NCBI WGS metagenome assembly JABLTL01 (sample SAMN14651223, study PRJNA627086) | human gut metagenome | isolation source: feces | host: Homo sapiens
ACTGTATGTATTTCCCATTTTCGGAACTGCGGAAGTGGAGCAAAAAGACGGCTGAGACTCGCAGACGCAATTGTGCGGTGTTGCCTTAATGCTTATTTTGCCAGCGCCCGGGTCTTGCAGAGCTTGTACAGCTCCTCCGCCGCCAGACGTGTCTTCGCCACCGGGTAACCAGCCTTGGGGAAGCAGTAGTAGAGGCACCGGTTGTCGCCGATGCAGATGGTGTCCGCGATCTCGTACCAGTAGTAGTCGGCGTACAGGCCATAGGATGCCGTGGGCTTCTGGGTGTAGTGGAGACGGCCGTCACATCCGGTGAGAGTGAAGCCCTCCCGGTCGTGGGTCAGATGCCCCTGCCCCACCTTATAAATGGCCTTGAAATCCACCATCATGGCGATATCCACATCGATGTCCAGCTTGTATGTCCCGTCCTCAAGCTCCCGGCGTACCTGCTCCCGCTCCCAGCGATACCAGTCAGGGACGTGGGCGAACTCCGTCTTTCCCTCCGACGCCGCAAGATCGCCGATGGGGGTCAGCTCCCAGTGCTTGCCGCAATGGCGGCAGGTCAGGCCGGTGCCTTTGCCCGTCAGCTCCCCCTCCGTGCCGCAATGGGGACATTTATACAGAATACGCTCCAGACCGTCCGCCCGGAAACCGTCGGTGATCTGAATGCCGTTTTCCCTCTGCCAGCGGAACTGGTCGAAGGAAAAGGCTTTGTCCAGCCCGTCGGACAGCTCCTTGACGGATTTCTCCTTCAGATCCTCCCGGCTGTACAGCAGGCGCACCTTCGCCGAAACGGGAACGCTCTTGCGCACCTGCAATTCATTGTACAACGGGTTGCGGCTGAAGGCGCCGAAGGTCTCGATCATCACCACAGGCACGTCCAGCTTTTTCAGCAGCACGCCCATTTTCCGGGGCAGCGCCGTGCAGGTGCCATCGAAGGAATAGCTGGCTTCCGGGTACATGAGAACGCTGCTTTTCAGCTCCTTCAGGCAGTAGACCATATCCTGCACCAGCGTCAGGTCGGTGACGAATTTCCGGGTGGGTACGCAGCCGATGGTGCGCATCGCCCATGCCATCAGGCCGCCCATGCCCACAAAGCCGTCGGATGTACAGATAATATTGTAGGGTCGGGGGTACAGAATGGCGCTTGCGATCTGCAAATCCAGAAAGCAGGAATGGTTCATGAGAATCAGGCACGGCTCGTTCTTACCGACCTTCTCCATTCCCTCGCTGGTGTAATGGAAGTGGGTTCCGGCCAGTCCCAGAATGGACAGCCCCCGCACGAGGGTGCGCCAGAAAATGCCGGGCCGGATGGGGTGCAGATGGGGATACTGGGGCAGCGCCATGACTTTTTCGTAGTCCAGTTCCTTCACGGTGGTTTTCATAGGGCGTCCTCCCGATTATGTTTTCCATAAAATTATACCAGATGCTGTCCTCTCCGTCAACCAGCGGCTTTGCATGGCTGTATATTCATCTATGATGAATAATATGCACTCAGTTGCTGGAATAATTTAGGATGAATTCCCTGAATATTCACATATACATGTTAAACTTGCGGGTTTTTGTAGTATTTATATTACATACGGCCTTATTTTCTCTTTATTGTTGTATATTCATCCTATTGACGATGAATAAAATACGTGCTATAATGCACTCATCAATCACCTCCCAGCTACGGGAGGTCAAAAATGAAAAGGAGAGTAAAATTATGAAAAAGGTATTTGCACTTGCGCTGACCGTTCTGATGGTCATGTCCATGTTCGCCGGCTGCGGCAGCAGCAACACCACCAAGACCACCACCGAGGCTCCCGCCGCCACCGCCGCTGAGACCACGGCCGCTGCGACCACAGCTGCCGAGACCGCCGCTGCCGAACTGAAGACCGTCGAGTCCGGCAAGCTGATCATGTCCACCAACGCCGCCTTCCCTCCCTATGAGATGGTCGCCGATGACGGCAGCTTCGAGGGCATCGATATTGAGGTCGCCGGCGCGATCGCCGAGAAGCTGGGTCTGGAGCTGGTCGTGGACGATATGGACTTCGACGCTGCTCTGCTGGCCGTTCAGCAGAACAAGTCCGACATCGTCATGGCCGGTGTCACCGTCACCGAAGACCGGCAGCTGGTCATGAACTTCTCCGACAGCTACGCCACCGGCGTGCAGGTGGTCATCGTCAAGGAAGGCTCCGATGTGACTCTGGACAATCTGGGCGAGAAGATGATCGGCACCCAGCGTGGTACCACCGGTTACATTTACACCTCCGATGATTACGGCGACGATCATGTCACCGCCTATGACAACGGCGCCTCCGCCGTGCAGGCTCTGATCAACGGTCAGGTTGACTGCGTGGTCATCGACTCCGCTCCTGCTGAGGCTTTTGTTGCCGCCAACGCCGGTCTGACCATTCTGGATACTGAGTACGTCACCGAGAGCTACGCCATCGGCGTGAACAAGGACAACACCGCATTGCTCGACGCCATCAACCAGGCGCTGGCCGAGCTGACCGCCGACGGCACCGTCCAGTCCATCGTTGATAAGTACATCTCCGCTGAATAATCCAATCGCTCAGCCAGGGGCGGCTCAAGCCGCCCTTGGCACGGTTGTACCCGGAAAACCGACCTTCGCGCTGGGAAGGCCGATTTTCTGCGTATAACACGATACCGCGCAAAATTAAATGAGAAGGTGAAGCTGTGGAACTTTACGAACTTTGGAAACCCCTGATGCGGGACGGCACCGCATCCTTCTGGCAGGAATTCTACGTCAAATTCTATCAGGCATTTATCGAAGGAAGCCGCTGGAAGCAGTACCTGAACGGCGTCGGCACCACCCTGCTGGTCACGGCCATGGCGCTGACCCTGGGCATTATTCTCGGCATTGTGGTAGCCGTAATCCGGACTGCCCACGACCAGCAGCGGACAGGGCACAAGAACCCCATTCTCGGCCTGTTCAACGGCATCTGCAAGGTATACGTCACCGTCATCCGCGGCACGCCCATGATGGTGCAGCTGCTGATCATGGGCTTCGTTATCTTCTCCTTCTCCCGGAACTACACCATGGTGGGCGCGCTGACGCTGGGCATCAATTCCGGCGCTTACGTCTCCGAGATCATCCGGGGCGGTCTCATGTCCCTTGACCCCGGTCAGTCCGAAGCCGGGCGGAGCCTTGGCCTCGGCTACATCGACACCATGCGCCTGATCGTCATTCCGCAGGCATTCAAGGCCATTCTCCCCGCCCTAGGCAACGAGTTCATCATGCTGCTGAAGGACACCTCCCTCATCACCGTCATCGGCGGCAAGGAAATGGTCTACGCCGCTCAGGCCATCTACGGCCGAACCTACGAGCAGATGTTCCCCCTCATCGGCATCGCCTGTATCTATCTGCTGCTGGTCATGGTATTCAGCTGGCTGCAAAGTTTACTGGAAAGGAGGCTGCGTCAAAGTGATAGACGTTAAGCATCTGAGCAAATCCTTCGGCGACCATCTGGTTCTCAAGGACATTTCCGAACACATTTACCCCGGGGACAAAATGGTCATCATCGGCCCCTCCGGTTCCGGCAAGTCCACGTTCCTGCGCAGTCTGAACCTGCTGGAAGAACCCACCTCCGGCACCATCACCTTTGACGGCGAGGTCATCACCGACCCAAAGACGGACATCGACGTGGTCCGCCGGAAAATGGGCATGGTGTTCCAGCACTTCAACCTCTTCCCCAACATGACCATCCGCAAGAACATCACCCTCGCCCCCGTGCGCACCGGCTTGATGACGCAGGCGGAAGCGGACGACAAGGCCACCCAGCTGCTGCGCCGGGTCAGTCTGGAAGAAAAGGCGGACGCCTATCCCAACCAGCTCTCCGGCGGCCAGAAGCAGCGTATCGCCATCGTCCGGGCGCTGGCCATGAACCCCAAGGTCATGCTTTTTGACGAACCCACCTCCGCTCTCGACCCGGAAATGGTCGGCGAGGTTCTGGCCGTCATGAAGGAGCTGGCAGAGACCGGCATGACCATGGCGGTCGTCACCCACGAGATGGGCTTTGCCCGTGAGGTCGGCAACCGGGTGCTGTTCATGGACGACGGAAAGGTTCTGGAACAGGGCTCCCCTGCCCAGCTCTTCGGCAATCCCCAGAATCCCCGCTTGCAGGATTTCCTCTCGAAAGTTCTGTAAATATTCTGATATCCCAGCCTGAAAGGCTGGGATATTTTGCTATGCAAAAGCATAGCAAAATAAGAAATGCGCCATTTCCTCGCCCCTTCAGGGCAACCGGAAATGATGCGCAAAAACTTCATACACCGGCATCTGCACTTTTTCATGGTGCGATGCTTATGCATGAAGTTTTTTTGCCCAAGTACTTGACAAATCTGTTATATCTGTATATACTGCACATATACAGTTGTAACAGAAGTGAGGTGCCAAAGTGACCGTATTGATTGACAACAAAAGCAGTCTTCCCATTTACGACCAGATCTACTCCCAGATCAAAGCACAGATCATCAGCGGCGAGCTTCAGGAGCACGAAGCCCTGCCCTCCATCCGGAGTCTCGCCAAGGATCTGCGCATCAGCGTCATCACCACCAAGCGTGCCTACGACGAGCTGGAAAAAGAGGGCTTCATCTACACCATCGCCGCCAAGGGCTGCTTCGTGGCTCCCAAAAATGTAGAGCTGCTCCGGGAGGAGACCCTGAAAAACATCGAAAATCACATTGACCAGATCGTCCGCCTTTCCCAGTCCGTCGGCCTGAACGAACAGGAAATTCTGGATATGGTCAGATTTGCCATGGAGGATTGAACATGAACGCATTGGAAATACGGGATTTAACCAAGCACTACACCGGTTTTTCCCTGAATCATCTGAACCTGACCCTGCCCTGGGGCTGCATTATGGGGCTTGTGGGCGAAAACGGTGCGGGAAAAAGCACCACCATCAAGCTGATTCTCAACACCATTTCCCGTGACGGCGGCACCGTCACCATTTTGGGCCGGGATAACCGGGAAAACCTGTGCCTCTCCAAAGAGGAGATCGGCGTGGTGCTGGACGAGGTAGGCATCTCCGCCTGTCTCACCGCCCGGCAGGCAGGCAAGATCATGCAGGGCATTTACCGCAGCTGGGACGAAGCGGTCTTTTCCGACTATCTGACCCGGCTGGCCGTTCCCGCGGATAAGAAATTCAAAGATTTTTCCCGGGGCATGAAAATGAAGCTTGGCATTGCCGTTGCCCTGTCCCACCACCCCCGGCTTCTGATTCTGGACGAGGCCACCAGCGGTCTTGACCCGGTCGTCCGGGACGAGGTCATGGACATTTTCAACGAATTCACCCGGGACGAGAATCACGCCATTCTGATCTCCTCCCACATTGTCAGCGACCTGGAAAAGATCTGCGACTACATTGCCTTCCTGCACAAAGGCAGGCTGATCCTCTGCGAAGAAAAAGACCGGCTGAAGGAGGAATACGGGGTTCTCCACTGCACCGCTCAGGACGCGGCGGCCATTCCCGCTTCCGCCATCGTCGGCAAGCGGGTGTCACCCCTCGGCTGCGAGCTTCTGGTGAAGCGGTCGGACGTCCCCGGAAATCCCACGTTCAGTCCGGTAGACATTGAGCAGCTGTTCATTTTCATGGCAAAGGAGGAACACTGATATGAAGGGTCTGATTCGGAAGGATTTTTACCTGCTTTGGAGTTACTGCCGGTTGATGCCCCTGTTTTTGTTGGCGTTTATTCTCTTTTCCACCTTTTCTTCGGACGGGCAGTCGCCCTTCTTCATCTACTATCCCTGCATTCTCAGCAGCGTCCTGCCGGTGAACCTGGTGGCCTATGACGACGCGGAGCACTGGCTCACCTACTGCGACACGCTCCCGGTGACCCGGCGACAATACGTCTCCGGAAAGTACATCATGAGCCTGATCTGCGCCGGTACCATTTTCCTGCTGTCCGCAGTTGCCGCCGTCGTCCGGCTCTGCCGGAGCGGCGCGTTCAATCCGGCCGACCTGACTGACCAGCTGGCAGTGCTTGCCATGATCTCCCTGCTGTCCTCCGCGCTGACCATGCCGCCGCTGTTCAAATTCGGCGCGCAGAAGGGCCGCATTGTCTTTATCGGCGTGGTTGGTATTTTCTGCGGTCTCACCGCCATTCTGGACACACCGGATTTGTCCGGTGTCTCCCTCCCCATTGCACTGCTTCCGATTCTGGCAATGGTCATCTTCGCCGTCTCATGGCTGCTGTCCATCCGGTTTTATGAGAAACGGGAAATCTGAAACTATAAAAGCACATCGGCCATCCAAATGGACGGCCGATGTGTTTTTTTGCTGTTCTTTATTCCCCGTACCCCATGGGATTCTTTGACTGCCAGTTCCAGGAGTCACGGCACATGTCTTCCAGATTCTTTTCCGCCTTCCAGCCAAGGACGCGCTCGCTCTTGGCCGGGTCTGCGTAGCAGGTGGGCAGGTCGCCGGGACGGCGGCCGACGATCTGGTACGGGACCTTGACACCATTGGCCTTCTCAAAGGCGTGAACCATGTCCAGCACGCTGTAGCCGATTCCGGTGCCCAGATTGAACACCTCGCAGCCCAGACCGGAAACGACGTATTTCACCGCCGCCACGTGTCCCTTGGCCAGATCCACCACATGGATGTAATCCCGGACGCCGGTGCCGTCGGGGGTAGGATAGTCGTTTCCGTAGATACTGAGCTTCTCCCGGCGGCCGATGGCCACCTGAGTGATGTAAGGCATCAGGTTGTTGGGAATGCCCCGGGGGTCTTCTCCGATCATGCCGCTTTCGTGAGCGCCGATGGGGTTGAAGTAGCGCAGAAGCACGACGCTCCACTCCTTGTCGGCGTGGGCAATGCCGGAGAGGATCTGCTCGGTCATGTACTTCGTCCAGCCGTAGGGGTTGGTGCAGCTGCCGGTGCGGCTGGTTTCCCGCAGGGGCATCTCGTTGTCGCCGGAGTAGACGGTAGCAGAGGACGAGAAAATGATCTTCTTGCAGCCCACGTCCGTCATGACCTTGGTCAGAACCAGCGTGGTATTGAGGTTATTGTCGTAGTAACGCCAAGGCTGGGCGACGGATTCTCCCACGGCCTTCAGGCCCGCGAAGTGGATGACGGCGGAAATTTCATTTTCCGCGAAAATTTTCCGCAGGAGCGCCTCGTCCCGTACGTCTCCCTCGTAGAATTTGACTTTCCTGCCGGTAATGGCCTCCACCCGATTCAGGCTCTTGGGGTTGGCGTTGCACAGGTTGTCGATGACCGTCACATCGTATCCGCTGTTGAGAAGTTCAACGCAGGTATGGGAGCCGATGTATCCAGCGCCGCCGGTGACCAGAATGTTCATTGTGGTATCCTCCTTTATACTGCGCAAAAGCGCGTTATCTGCATCTGACGCCGTTACCGATTGGGGGAACGGCTGGTTTCAGGACACATTATAGCGTGCTCTGTCAAAAATGCAATCCTAAAAAACAACTCTTATTTTCCATATTTTGCGACCACTGCCGCCATGGCGTCGAACTGCTCCTCCATGTCCTTCACCAGCTTCATCTGGGTGCGGGCACGGTCCAGATTCTGCTGCGGATGGCTGACGTGGAAGTAATGGTCGCCGTCCAAGTAATCCGTCAGAAAGCGGAGACCGCATTCCAGCGTCATCAGCCGTGCGCCCCATGGCAGATACTCCAGCTCCGCGTGCGTCAGGCTGCCCCGCGCCCCCTCCAGGAAGCTCCGGGTGAACACCTCGTAGAGCCCAATGTCAAAATTGACTTTCGTCAAGTCCTGCTCGTCTTCCAGGCAGTGATTCGCGCCGAAGCGGATGGAGTCGCCGAAGTCGTTGATGGAGAGCCCCGGCATGGTGGTATCCAGATCGATGACGCAGATGCCCTCGTGGGTGTCCCGGTCGATCAGGATGTTGTTCAGCTTCGTGTCGTTGTGGGTGACCCGCAGGGGAAGCTTCCCTTCCCGCAGCGCCCGCAGAGCAACGCCGCAGTCCTCTTTCCGCGCCAGAAAGAATTGAATTTCCGCGGATACCCCTTTCGCCCGGTTCAGCTTATCGGCTTCCAGCGCGGCGAGAAACTGACCGAAGCGGACTTCAGTGTCGTGGAAATGGGGAATGGTCTCGTGAAGTGTCTGGGCGGGATAATCCCGGAGCATGTACTGAAACCGTCCGAACGCCCGCCCTGACGCCGCAAACAGTTCCGGCGTAGCCTGCTGGTAGCAGTCGGCATTTTCGATGAAGGGCATCAGCCGCCACACCCTGCCCCGGTTGTCGGTGACAAAATCCGCGCCGTCTCTGGTTTTCACCAGGTTCAGCGTCTCCCGGGAGGGGTCGCCGCCCTCGGCAAGAATCTCTCTGCGCAGATAGGACGTGATGCCCACAAAATTCTCCATCACTTCCTCAGGATGGGGAAACGCGGCCTGGGACAGCCCCTGCAATATCAATTGGACAGTGCCGCCCTCTGGGGTACGGCACGATACGCAGAAGGTATCGTTGATGTGCCCCTTGCCGTGGCGGGCAATGTCCAGAATCGTACCCGGCAGTTCGTAGGCCGCCAGAATCTGTGAAATAACGGAATCCCCTTCGGGTGCAGAAATCGTGTTCATTTTCAGTATCCTCCAATACAAACGTTGTTATTTCCCGCTCTGTTCGTTTACCCATGCCACCGCCGTCTGGGCAAACGCCTCAACCACGGGCAGGGGCTTCCCCTCCGGGATGGCCAAGGCGATGGTTCGGCTGGCACGGGGCTTCAGCGGGCGAACCGCCAGATTCTGGGTTCTGCCCTGGATGAGCAGCTGGGGAACGATGGAAATGCCCAGCCCCTGCTCCACCATGGCCAGAATGGCGTAGTCGTCCTTGGTGGTAAATTTGATGTTCGGGCGCACCCCCGCATTGTCCAGCGCCCGGTGGATATCGTGGGCTGAGCTTTGCAGCAGACTGATAAATGGGTCCTCTCCCAGCTCCTGAATGGGGATCTCGTCCAGCTGTGCCAGCCGATGGTTCTTCGGCATGATCGCCACCAGCGGGTCCTGCGTCAGCGGGATGGTTCGCATCCCTTCGGGGGCAGGCAGGGTCACAAAGCCCAGATCGACCTCCCCCTCCCGGAGCCACTGCTCCATGTCGTGGTAGTCGCCGTTGAACATTTTCAGCTCGGCCTTGGGGTGGGCGCTCTGGAACGTCCGGATCATCCCTGGCAGCCAGTGGACGGCCACACTGGTAAACGCCCCCAGCCGGACGGTTCCGGCGTCGGCGCTGCGGATGTCCCCGATCAGCTCCGTCAGCTCCCGGTCCTTTTGGAGAATCTCCTGCATCTTGGGCAGCACCATCTCCCCCGCCTCCGTCAGCCGGACGCCACTCCGGTTCCGGCGCAGAAGAACGAAGCCGTATTCTTCCTCCAGCCCACTCAGGACATGGCTGATGCGGGACTGGGTCGAACCCAGGGCTTCCGCCGCTTTGGTCAGGCTGCCAAGCTCCACCGTCCGCACAAATGCTTCATATTTTTTCAGGCTCATGCCGGTTTTCCCTTCTTCATGCGGAAATTTCATCATATCTTGTGTATAATAGCACCAATTTCTTTCTTTGGCAACGTTTTTTTGTACAACTCAGGAAGAAAGTTTTCGTTGCAAAAATCCTAAAACCTTTGTATAATGACTTCATCATTATTGAGCATGGATACATGATTTTATTTCATGTATCGAAAGAGAGAGGGATTTTTGTGAATTATATTGAGCTTTCCGTATTCATAGCCTATTTCGTATTCATGGTAGCCATCGGCCTGTACTTCTTCAGCAAGTCCAAGGGCGCCGGTGAAAAGGATTACTTCCTCGGCGGCCGCAACATGGGTGCGTGGGTGTCCGCCCTGTCCGCCGGTGCCTCCGACATGAGCGCCTGGGTGCTCATGGGTCTTCCCGCATCCATCTACTTAAGCGGCATGGGTCAGACCTGGATCGCCATCGGTCTTGGCATCGGCTACGCCGTGAGCTGGATCTTCATGGCGCCCCGGCTGCGCCGGTTCTCCATCGCTGCCAATGATTCCATCACCATCCCCCAGTACCTGACCAACCGGTTCCTGAGCAAGAACAAGTCCCTGCAAATCCTCAGCGCTATCATTTTCCTTGTGGCCTACACCATCTACGCCGCCTCCTCCATCAAGGCCTGCGGCACCCTGTTCAACACGGTCATGGACATTGATCCCACCGTTGCCATGTACATCGCCGCCTTCATCATCGTGGCCTACACCTTCCTTGGCGGCTTCAGCGCGGTGTGCTGGACGGATTTCTTCCAGGGCATGATCATGCTGGCCGCGCTGCTGATCGCCCCCCTGTTCGCTCTGGCGCTGGCCAAAGCAGGCGACGGTGCCGCGACCGGCGCGACCCTGCCCGACGGCTTCTTCAACTTCTTCACCACCCCTCAGGACATCATTTCCGGCCTTGGCTGGGGCCTTGGCTACTTCGGTATGCCCCACATCATCATCCGGTTTATGTCCCTGAAATCCGAGAAGGAACTTCGCAAGTCCAGCGTGATCGGCATTTCCTGGACAACCATCATCCTGATCATGTCCGCCCTGACCGCCATCGCCGGCCGCCTGTATCTGGGCGAAATTGAGGATTCCTCCACCGTGTTCATCACCATGGTTCGCCGCATCTTCCCCGCGCTGGTATCCGGTCTGCTGCTGTCCGCGATCCTGTCCGCCGCCATGTCTACGGCCGACTCCCAGCTTCTGGCGGCGTCCTCCGCCTTTGCCAGCGATGTCTATAAGCCCGTCATCCGCAAGAAGGCTTCCGACTCTGAAATGCTCTGGGCTGGACGCATCGTGGTCATCGTCATCGCCGTCGTCGCGCTGATGATCGCCTCCGACCCCAACTCCGGTTCCATCATGGGTCTGGTAGAAAACGCATGGGGCGTCTTCGGCGCGGCCTTCGGCCCCGTCATTCTGCTGAGCCTGTTCTGGAAGCGGCTCACCTTCGGCGGAACGGTGGCAGGCATCGCCGTCGGCGCTGCGGTGGATATCCTCTGGCTGGTTTTCCTGTCCTCCACCGATATCTACGAGATCGTTCCCGGCTTCGCCGCCGGTCTGCTGGCCGCCGTGGTGGTTTCTCTTCTCTCGAAAGGCCCCGGCAAGGATGTGGAAGACCTCTTCGACCGCGCTGTCGATCTGAAATCCTGAGTTCCGCCATATACGCGGTGAGTTTCCCCTGTGGAAGCTCACCGCTTTCGTTTGCCTTCCAGGGAACCTCTGAACAAATCGTCTGCGGCCGTGAGCGGATCTTTTCCGCCCACTCTTCGGTATCGAAAACGGGAAATATAGCGCAGCCGTTGCCGACGTAAGTCGGCTTACGGATGCGGCATACCCCTTGCGGGTACACTAAGTATTCCGCCGCTTTCGATGCCTCCGATTGGCCGAAAAATCTCTCGCTCACAGCTCTTGCCGATTTATTCAGAGCTTCCCTGATCTCCTTGACACGAAACACATTCCGATTTACAATATGGCGTAGCATTATTCCCCGGCATGTTACCGGGCATCAAGGAGGAAAAAACATGGTTTTGTTTGGTGCTGACCGCGTGGCGGAATATGCCCATCTCTTTATTGGGCGCACGGCACTGCTCACCGGCCCTTCCGGGCGTACCAGCAGCAATGAACCCACTTTTGACGTGCTGAAACGCTGCTGTGACCTGCGGCTTCTGCTGGCGCCGGAACACGGTGTTCGCGGCGACAAACCCGCCGGGGCGGTGTTCGCCGACGAGGTGGACGAAGATACCGGCCTGACTGTCCGCAGTCTGTATGCAAAGGAGTCCAAACGTCTGTCCGCCGATACCTTGGCGCTGTTCGATACGCTGGTCTACGACGTTGCCGACGTAGGCTGCCGGTATTACACCTTCCTCACCTCCCTGCGCTACTGCATGGAGGACTGCGCCGCCGCCGGGAAGCGGCTGGTGGTGCTGGATCGTCCCAATCCTCTGGGCGACCGGGTGGAGGGCGGTCTTCTGCGGGAGGAAGCTGCCAGCTTTGTGGGCGGCTACCCGATCCCGGTGTGCTACGGCCTGACCTGCGGCGAGCTGGCGGTGATGATGAACGAGGAGCTGGGCTGCAAATGTGACCTGCACATCGTTCCCTGCGCCGGTCTGACCCGGAATATGACCTTCCGGGACTGGGAGCATTATTGGGTAATGCCCAGCCCGAACATCCCCCGCTACGAAACGGCGCTGCTGTACCCCGGCACCTGCCTGATTGAGGGAACCAACTGCTCCGAAGGCCGCGGGACCGCCGACCCCTTCGCCATCATCGGCGCGCCTTTCATCAAGGCAGAGGCTTTTTCGAGAGCCTTCAACGCTCTGGGCTGTCCGGGCGTGGAATCCACACCGGTGTATTTCAGCCCCACGACCTCCAAGCACGAGGGCACCCTGTGCGGCGGCATTCACCTGCACATCACAGACGAAACGCTTCTGCAGCCCGTGGCCCTGGGCGTAAAGCTTCTGGATCTGCTGCGGAAAATGTACCCAGAGGATTTTCGCTTCCTGCCCCCCGTTCGCGAGGATGGCAAGCCTTTCCTCTCCCTGCTTGCCGGGCACCGCGATTTTGAGCACCCCGACTGGGATGCGGAATCGCTGCTTGCGCGGTATCGAAAGGAAAGCGAAGATTTCCGTCAGAGAAAAGCGCCTTACGAGCGTTATCCAAGGGGCTGACCAATCAGTCCCGCCCCATGGTGTGCGGTGCAAATAACCCGAAAGCCGCAATACTGAAAAAGCGCCTTCTTCATCTATCCGCAATTCTTTCTGCACTTCTTTCTTTTGTCATATCTCGGTGTCTGCAGCCAACTACCCCTCCGCACAAAAATAGGGGTTGACAAAGCATCCTGCCCATGCTATAATATGCAAGCACCTAAGGAGTGCAACAGAACATCGCGGAGTAGAGCAGTTGGAAGCTCGTCGGGCTCATAACCCGGAGGTCGTAGGTTCGAGTCCTGCCTCCGCAACCATAAAAACAGCCGTTTTCACAAGAAAGCGGCTGTTTTTCTAACTTTTTGGTGGTTACAAAAGTTACAAGCCCTACGACTTGGGGTTTATTTGGGGTTTACGCCAGTGGTGGACAGTGTTTTTCTAACTTTTTGGCCGAAAATGATTTTTGGGGTAAAACAACACTTTTGGGAGAAAGTTCCGGAAAGCTGCATTCAAAATGGTAAAACACCATTTTCATTATACAATTCTGTGGAATACTCTGAATATTCTCGACTTTTTGATATCCTTGAACGATGGAATCTCGAGCCTTGACCGCAATGAGATTACGCAAGTCCCCTCAAATTTGTCCTCTTACCAGAGACTTCGCTGAGTTTGGCAACCTAACCTGAAGGCTAAGAGGCCGGGCAAAGTGCCTGCCTAGAGAGAAGTTTCTCTGCCTTAAAACAGAAAAATAGGACCCAAGCAGCCTCAAAAACTGCTTGGGTCCTATGTATTTTAAGCTCCACGGAATTTACTCCTGAGTTTACTTCCTTTGGGCTTGCTGTCTCTTCCTGCAAACACACCAGCACGAACATCAGCGGCCCTGGCCTTTGCAATGGCAATCTGATGTGCGTAAATCATTGCTGTGGTCGTTGCGTTTGCGTGTCCAAGTTCATTTGCTGTGGTGACCAGATCAACACCATTGGCAATCATTGTGGAAGCAGCGGTGTGCCGAAATGCGTGGGGGTGGATATGGGGCAGTCCATTGTCCCGGCTGAAGTTATTCAGCCATCTGGTAATGCTGTCAGGATGAAGCCATTCCCCGTTATCTTTGGTGAATACCATTCCGGTTTCTTTCCAGTCCGACCCCTGCTTGAGACGCATCCGCATCTGCTCCAGCTTCCACTCTTTTAGAAGTTTCACGCACTGAGGAGCGAGTTTCAACGCGCGAACCTTGCCGGTTTTCTTTGTATACTGAAGGTTGTTTTCTATAACCATAAGCCCGGTATCCAGTTCCAAGCTGGACCATTTCAGTCCAAGCGCTTCTCCACGTCGACAGCCGCTATCAATCATAATATAGGTGATTGTTTTCCAGAGCAGCGGGGCATTCTCCAGTGCATTCAAGATTTCATCCATCTGATCCGGCTGGTAATAATCCGGAGTGGGAGCTTTGGCTTTCGGTGGCGTTGCACGGGCAGCTGGATTGTACATCAGAATCATCTCTTTCTCTGCCTGGTGCAGGATCGTAGATATCAAGCGGTGGTATTCAAGGACTGTCTTTGGTGCCAATGTTTTCCCAGTTGATGCGTTACGGAATAAGTCACGTACCTCACAGTCCAGAACATTTGCGATTTTTTCAGCACTTTCTATACAGATGGGGGTCACCGCGAACTGCGTTTGTGACCGTACTAGCGCTGATTTGGGCTGCCTTGGCCAATTTCTGGTTGCTGATACCTTTTTCATCCAACAGATTCATAAGGTTTCGTGTTGCCCGAGCTTTGGCCCCCTTCTTGTTTTTGGTTTTTTTCAGTTCTTCGTAGAAATCATTGAGTCGCTCCGGGCGGATGCTGGTCAGTTGAAGGTGTCCAATCGCCTCATTGATCGTGGGCATCATCCCCAGGTAACGCTCCAAGGTTGTGGGTCTGACACCCGTTTGTTCCTTCAAGTCCAGTACATAGGCAGCATATTCCTCGAACGTAAGGCGGGAATCAGCTTTGAAGCCGATTTTTACGCGCTCCTCGAATTTGTAGGCGGCAGTTGTTGCTTCTCGCTCCATATCCCTCTCAGACATTCCATAGTACGGGGGAGACCACAAGAATCTCCGGCGTGCCTGAGAACCATCTGAGCGATAACCTTCTGAGACAGTGATACGGTAGGAGGTGACGATGCCCTCCTTATTCCTTCTTGCTTCTATGGTTGGCACAAGCCATGCCTCCTTTCGGCTCGGGTGGACAACTCCGGCAGGAAATCCATTCTTCAAAGTTCTCCCAGGTGATTAAATAGGCCTTGCCGACAATTCTGCACGGCAACTGTCCATCCTTGATTGCCTTCTTAATAAGATAAGTGCTAATTGAATAGCCCTGCTGGCTGGCATATCTTGCCAGACCGCTAATCAATTCTTTATGGATGATACAGATTGGGAATTGCTCCAGGAGTATGTAAAAGGAAGAATGAAAAAATGATTGCAAAGGATACTGTCCGATATCTTGTGGAACACAGATTGATACCGCGTTCCATTTATACAAATGGGTTGGCACTCTCATTTTCTTTAATGACAGCTCCGGGAGATACAATGGCTCAATTCTTCCAGGATGCAACTCTGATTGCAGCTGGTGCAACAAGTGTAACGCCTGATGATTTTTCAGAGTCATGTCAAGCTTTTGAACGGGAAGATGACCGGCTGCTGATTGTCCGAATTGGAATGCCAGAACCCCAGGAAGCGCCGCAATGCAGAGCGGTATATGTGTGCTTCAGCCGGAATGAGGGAAAGCGCCTCTACTTTACATCTGAGCTGGATGAAAACGGAAAGTACATGCTGTGTGCCTGGTGCCAAGACGAGATGCACCTGAATTTTGGTGTTGCCCCCGAAGGGGTGCAGGACGAGACTGAACGGATTGCCGCTCTCTTTTGGGAGGTTAATGTAAGTGAGTGCAGAAATATATACGAAGGTCTACGTGCAGGTTAATGTACAGTTCCGTGAGGACGGCATCATGCTACCCAGAGAAATTATTTGGGAAGATGGTGTCCGATATGAGATTGACCGTGTGACAGACATCCGGCAGGCAGCGGCAATGAAAGCCGGTGGCCAGGGGGATCGCTACACGATTATGGTTCATGGAATGCAGCGCTATCTGTTTTTTGAGCGTTGCGCAAATCAGACCGGCAACAATATCGGAAGATGGTTCGTCGAGAAGATTGCTGGCTAGTTTTTCGTTTGAGGTGGCTATTATGTATGGCAATGTTTCAGTAAATGATTGCATCGAAGAGCTGGACCTCACGGTTTGCTCATATAAACTTCTGCGGAAGTACGGTTGCTCCTTGGTCAGCGATATTTTATCAATTCCTCTGAAAAGTCTGTGGTACGAAGTCTGCAACAAGAGCAGGGCAAGCTTTAGGGAGATTCTCACCAAGTTAAACGATGTGGGATATAGATTTCCCGAATGCAGTGCTGCTGAGTATCCGGATCTTCAAAAGGCGCTGCCGTTGATTATTCAGAAGGCTTCAGACGTCCAAGCAAAACCGCCAAAGAAAAAGATTTCCTATTCTCTTCCGCTTGGCACCATAGAAAAGTATGTATCCTTTGAAGAGGTTATCAACCCCAGCAAAAGCAAGGGCTTGTTCTTTGCAATTGCCGATAATGGCAACCACTTCACCAAATACGGAATCCAGGAGGGTTCCCTGATGGTCTTTGATCGGGAGTGTGGACAGGCGGATGACTTTCCCTGCTGTTATATTGATGAAACCAGCAAGAAGATGAAGCTGCTGCGTACTGCTGGGGAGTCCGATCAGTATATTGGGCGACTTGTTGCTGTGTTAAATACATTTCAAGTGTAATATTCCTTGATAATGTCATTATACCCTGTTATGCCCTCCGCAAATGGTATAACAGGGTATAATTCTATGCGGAGTTCCGCTGATGATTAGAAGGTACGCTATGGACTTTTCTGAAGTGCAAGCTGTAAGTGCTTAATAGCCACCAGCCTATTCTCTCCTGCGCATCCACGAGGTAATATTCAAAGCCTCAAAAGAGCATCACAAAGTAAATCGGCAGATAGGTTATCTTCCGCACCTTTGGCAATATAGGTAAACCGGTTGTCCTGGGACAGGAACTTCAGCAGCGTCAAAAGGTGTGGATACGCCTGAATTTCATCCATAAAAGTCATCGTATTCTCCTTCTGCTTCAGTTCGTCACCGTGGAGCATACTGACCTGCAAATAAAAACCCTCCACCGATTTGGTTTCCGCAAACAGCCTTGCCCCCAGCGAGTCCTCCACCATATTGATTTCAATATAGTTGGAGAACAGCTTTTCCCCAACATGCCGGATAATGTATGTCTTGCCAACCTGGCGGGCGCCATCTATCAAAAAACTTCGGAGAACACGCCTTCAAGTGCTACTCAGTGCGCAATTCGATTTTGTGATAAAGCATACGAACAGTCCAAACCACTTTTCAATAGAAATATAGTGCATATTCCATGACTTTTCAATATGTCATAGTGATAGAATAGCTGACTTTTCAATAATTATGACATTACCGCTGTACTTGTCAAGAAAAGTAGACACAAAAAGTCCTTTGGGGGATTGCTGTTAATTTATTAAATGCTTATCGACTTAACGCAGCAAGCCACAATATCTTGAAAAAGTCCGGTTTATTGGACAGATAGGATGCTACAATGTTCCCAAAAGCAAAAAGGGGAACATCATCATGGCACGTACAGCTGAGATTACTTTCAAAGA
>JABLTL010116287.1_pt1 | contig 17287 bp, 19 predicted proteins | sample 7160151 | NCBI WGS metagenome assembly JABLTL01 (sample SAMN14651223, study PRJNA627086) | human gut metagenome | isolation source: feces | host: Homo sapiens
AAGCGCGATCTCCGTATCTGAGTGATACATTATGTGTTGATATCATAGTCTACATTTCCTTTCGTACAGAGATGTATTATGCCATATTTAGTTGATTATGTCTAGTAAAATTGAGATATAGGTGAAGGATAGAAATAGTGGTACTCTTATATAGAGAATAGAGACTAAAATAACTATATATAGTGATTTTAGTACTAAGATTACTATATGCATTAGATAGAGGAACTGCTATAGGATAGATGGATATATAAAAAGAGCAGGAACTTATCCTGCTCATAGTATAAGAATTACAGGTTTTATCCTGGTCGCCAGGCTCATATATCTATTAGATATATACTCGGACGAGATTGTTTTTAAGACTATCTCTTGTCTACAGTTTGTCTCCTAACTGCAAGGCTCATATATCTTGTCGATATATACTCGGACGAGGTTATTTTGAATTCTACCTCTTGAATTCGACTTTTTACGGTGCCTGTACACCGAGAACATTACTATTCCTTTACTTTATCTATAAGATATCACAGATTGGTGAGTTGTCAATGAAACTAAGCAAATACAGTCAGGATTTTAAGTGTTCATATTCATCAGAATGGTTGGTTAACCAAATCAGAATAATCAATCGGATAAAACGGAATAATCAGTTAGAATTTTTAATCTTTTAACTTTTGTTGAAATTCATGCATTTTTAAATTAGTATTTATCATTTCTTCTAAATCACAAGAATTATTCAAATAATCATCTGGCATTATTAACTGAATTAATGAATTAAAATATACTTGAAATTTCTGATGGTAAATCCATAGCATTGATTCAATATCTTCAACAGAAAATTCCTTTCTATTCAAGGTCTCAACACTAATTCCCTCAACGCCTATTATTAAAGAAGAAAAATTCATTCCTAAACCTTTTATATGAATAGTTCCATGATGTTTTATTGAATTATACAAATTACGTACTTCCTTAACATCTTCATCGTTATCAAAATCCAATAATAAATTTTTAATAGCCCTTGCTTTGTCGACACCTTGAGACACTGCACAATTCAACTGTATGTGTACATTCTCTCTTGTACATTCTTTTTCCATATTTTTATAATTCTTTTTCATTAGATATTCAAATGATGCAGGTTGTATAAACGCCCAAATCACTTGCCAACTCATATCAAGGCACAAAGCATAGTCTAATACTGCTTGCCTTAAAAAATTACTTTTTGCATACAACCTATCAATTTCTTCATCTCCAGCAATATCACCAAAATTCTCACTAAAAGAATATATGAACATTGCTCTCGCATCAGCAAATGCATAATAGACATCAACTATTTTATGACCTGCTGCTATTACAGAAGGATCTGTTTTTACGTATCTAACATACTGAGTATCTATTGGTTCATACTCATGCCATCTATGAAAATCATTATCTTTTTGTAACTCCTCATAATTCATGTTTTATATCCCTCCTCATATGAAATATAATTTTAAAAAACTACAGATACTTTATCTTAAAATTTAGATATATTCTACAATGAATATTACGGAGTGGCAAGGCCACTCCATACGGTAAAATAAGTCCATACGTTACGCTAGAAAAGTCCAGTGAATCCGTTAATGATTATTCCACTTTAGTTGATCACTCATTACGATTGGGTTGACCAAGTGTTCCGATGCTCTTGATCAACTAGCCATCTTCATAAAATTCTGACAGGGTTGACCAACCATTCCAATGAACCTGACCACCTAACAATCTTAACTAAAAAGAGCTGAAGATGATTTAAAAGTCAGGACAGAAAGAACTAACAGTCTATCTCTTCACAATAACGTTCATTCGTTCCTTCCTGTTTAACTATTATTCCAATATCCTTTATTATTTATTATTGCAAACTCATTATATCAGCAATATGTTCTGGAACATCAATTAAACCTAAGCGATAAAATATAGGGTAAATGTAAGAAATACCACGTATATCCCCTATTTCTTTAGGTCTACTTATAATATTGCCTTTTTGATTTAATGCTTTGTCTAATGCTATTACAATTGAACTCCAAGTAAGACTTTTACTCTTATCTCTACGATTAATTAATAGTTCTTTATTAAGTTCTCCTTTTCTTCCTACCTTTATAGTATAAGAAAAAGGTAAACCAGAATAAGTATGAAATGGATAATTTTGGAATGCTATAATAGCATTCCATAAGAGATCATTGTTTACTTCTCTTTGTAGTTTATCTACAATTTCTTTACGTTCTCTATATGCTTTTATTCTAGCAGCATTTACACTAATCATTTCTGGTTTATATATTACTTTAGAATAGGGTAAATAACCACTTATTGATGATTTCTTTAAACCTGTTATTTCAGTCATTTGATCTATACTCATCCCCTGCTTATATAGATCATTTACTCTATCTATTATTTCACTATGATATACTCCTGCAGTAATGAGCATTTTTCTTACTTTTGGAGCAGACATATTAAATTCTTTAGCTGTAAGCTTTAATACTTTAGTTTTTTTATATGATTCCACTACAGCATCAATTAAATCATTCATTATTTGATTCGCATTGTAATCTGGTTGGATTTTTGGTCTAGCCATTAATTACCTTCCCCCTTTAGTCTTCATATCCCCCATATAATCATGATATAAATAGCATTGTTTCCATTTCAATCCAATTTATATGATTATTAAAAAGACGACAATAAAAGTATAAGATTATACTCTTTATTAGTCGTCTACTATTTAACCAAGAAAATATAATATTTGCAAGTAAAAGTGAAGGTGGAACTTATGTATTGAAATTTTAATGTTCAGATTTATAGATTACCTTCTATCACTTTTAAATTATATCACCTTATCATTATTTTTTATCACTAGCTTGAAGTTGTTTCAGCATAGATTCAGCTTCAGCTTTCTTTGCTTCTAAAGTTGTTATTTCCTTTTTTAATTTATTTATAGCAATCTTCATATCTGTTAATTCTGCATTCAAATTATTTAATTTAGAAGTAATAGATATAATCTCAGTGCTTAAGGAAGAAATTGCTTCTTGTTCTTCTGTAGATTGAGAATCAATATTAGTAGTACTTTTATAATAATTATTGTTGTATATTGTAGTAGACATTGTAAGTGACCTCTTTTCTTATATGATAACTTAACTATAATACTGCTTAATAATGATAACAATACAATTGACATGAATCAACGTTTAGGTTTATCCATATTCAATTTTATTACACTAGTAAATATACATTACACAGTTTAAGCCACTAAAAGCAATATATTTTATGCACTTCGTAGATGAATAAAACTATATCTAGTTTTATTTTGATCAATAATCTTATTTTCTTTCTTCACATCTTAGCCGATTATAAATCGTTGCCTGCTACTCACCACGAAGAGGTGTGTGATTTTTCGAGAAGCAAAGGAGCTATCGCTCCTCAACCGGTATAACAAGAAACAATATTCTTTATAGGTGTTTTCTTACCTTCTTTAGCACATAATATATTAAACCACCAAGTACTCCACCTAATGTATTGTAGAATATGTCTGAAAGTTGGAATGTACCAATTCGGAAAAGTAATTGTACCATTTCAATGCTTATAGAAAAGATAAATGTTATCCTTCCACTTTTCAATAATATATTCTTCCAATGATTATCTACTTTTTCTTGAAATGTCCACATTAGTACTGCTGTGAAAGGAATCATCATAACTACGTTTTCAATACACTCAGTTGTTAACTGTCTTTTTCCATTCACAATCTCCCAGATGCCCCATCCACCAATAACTTTAGATAATGGATTCAACCACATATTTCGATTTAATAATGTTCTAAATAGGATCATAGAAGTTACGAACGCTAAAAAGAAGAGTTTTCGGAAGAATATACTTTCTTTAAACTTCTGATACCATGTTACTATAGCACTCTTCCATCCTTCACCTGCTGCGCTAGATTCATATGCAAATAACCAAAAATACATAGCAAAGAAGGAAAGTAAAATAGAAAAACCAAACGGCTCATAAAGAGCCGTTAAGATGTTTGTAAGGATTTTTCCTAATATATCAATTAATTCTTTAACCATTTTTAAAGATCACTGAATAAGTCAGTATTGTATACTCCATTATCTAGCATCTCTTTAAAACTATTCTTTACAGTATCAACATCTTCATGATAAGTCATTCCATACCAAGTATCATTAGTTTTTAAAACTTTAACACTCATCTTACCTTCGTTAAGTAGTTCACCAATGAAAATTGGAATTAAGTACTCTGACTTCTGAGGATTATTTGGTACTTCTTTTTCAAAGAATTCTTTGAATCCTTCTTCTAATACATCTAGAAAATCTGGAGTTAAGCCCCACATATTCATAGAAACTAAAGAATTAACATCCACAGTAGTTCCATCTGCTTCTGCTCCATTTTCAGTTTTAATAATGTTTGAAGTTTCTTCTACATCTGTTAAATTATTTGATTCATCCATCTTACAGATACCACGAGTTACTCCACCATTATCAGATAGAGTATTCTTTAATACAAAACCAGCCATACATGACTTACCACCATTCACTAAATATTCATGAACAGCTTTAAATCCTTCTTTACCATAGTAATCATCTGCATTAATTACAATAAATGGAGTATTGATAATATTCTTTGCAGCAAGTACTGCCTGACCTGTTCCCCATGGTTTTGTACGACCTTCTGGTAAATCACCTGGAATATCATTAATGTCCTGGAATGCATAATCTACTGTTACATTGTGTTCATCACAAATAGAAGCAATACGATCACCAATAACTTCTTTAAATTCTTTCTCAATATCTTTACGAATAATAAATACTACATGGTTAAAACCAGATTCAATTGCATCATGGATTGAATAATCCATGATGATGTGATTAGAAGCATCTACTGGTTCTAACTGTTTAATTCCTTTTCCAAAACGGCTACCGATTCCGGCTGCCATAATAAGTAATGTCGTGTCCATAATTTTTCTTCTCCCTTTTGCTATAAATTTTTTTAATATCCATAAACTGCAGTAAGCAGTCTTTCATATCTTAGTTTATTCTTTCTAATACTATTTAAAAGGATCTTATTAAAAACTTGTTTATATCATACCAGTAATTTATGGGTATTTAAACATTTAGTTTGTTTTCTATATAGTTATATAAACATTTACGAATACTATCAATCCCCATACAAACAAAAGTCAGCATTATAGCATATAAAAAAATCAATAATATCATTTCAAAATTGCTTATTGAATTTAGAAATTTTAATGGTGAAAAAACTATTTCTCTAATTAGCGGATAGTCAGTCAATAAATAAGTAGCTAGCGAATATTTACACAATTTTCCTAATTTATCACAAACCTTTGAACTTCTCGAACAGTGTACTACTGAAAGACATGCTACAATAGCCATAAATACAATAACAGGGTTATTATAAGAAAACATTCTCCAAGCGGCTTCATTATGTCCCTTTAGACTAAAAATATAAGCTACAAACCCATTTAGTAGTCCAAATATAACAAACAACACATTAAGAATCTTTTCTTTTTTTCTAAAAAAGTTCTGTATATCATCTGTTCTACATAATGATCCTACTAAATACATATATATTCCTTGTACAACAGAGTATCCGCTATCAAGTGATGATATTTTTAGAGCAAACCCACAAACTGAATTAATCAAGAACAATACAATTAATGCTTCTTTCTTTTCATCATGAGATAATGCATCAACCATTTTATTCAAATACGGTGAAATTATAAAAAGAATCAAGTATGCTGTTAAAAACCAATACCCCTGATAAAAAAACAAAACTCTTTTTATTAATTTCAATATATCTAGAAAATTCACTATACTAATGTTACCTGTTAAATATAATATTACATTAAGCACAGTAATATATACCATTGTCTCAATGATTAATTCAATAGCTCTACTAATACGTCTTTTAATATGAAAATACCCAGATATCCAAAAAAAACAGTTGACTGCAATAACTAAAAAAGCATTAACTTCAAAATAAATTAATCCAAATTGATTGTTCATTGTAGTAGTTTGTATATTTTTAAATCCAAGACCATGTACTATTCCATGATGAGCAACAATCATAACCATGAGGAAAATTTTGAAACAGTCAATATAACTATTTCTCTTGTTATTTTTTTCCCCCCCGTTTAATTTTGTCAATTTCACTATTTTATTCATATGCCACTATTTACCTCTCCCTTTTTTATTTTACCCACAAGCTACAATGCACCGTCGTTCTTGTAAGTGCTCCCTTAAAATTTTTTATGCTAGTATTATGCATGCTTTATATCTAATTGTCTTAAACAATATCTCTATTTTTTTACTATAAACATATTTTTTTATTCTTCGATAATTTTCTTACAACTTGTTAACCATTTCTCCCAATTCAACTCTTTTTCATATTTTCTTCGTGCATTCTTTGACCACTGATCATATTGATTTTTATTCAGCATATCTAATATTGCATTAGCAAAATCCTCTCCAGTTGATCCAAGTTGTAATCCTCTCCCTGTAACACCATCCTCAACGTAACTCATTACACCGCCTGTGTTATGTGTAAAAGTTGGAAGACCATACATTGCTGCCTCACTAAATACAATTCCTGCGCATTCTGCCAAAGTTGGTAATAAAAACAAATCACTCTCTTGAAAATATTTTATCATTCTTTCATATTGTTCTTCATTATCTTTATTTAATCTACCCACAAATTTTACAGAATCTGAGCAATTATAATTTTCTGGTTTATCTAACCCTATAATAGTTAGCTCAAATTTACGCCCATATTTACTATGATTTAAGACATTTACACAATCAATAGCTATATCTGTGCCTTTACGTTTCCATTCTACTCCAACAAATAAAATTCTTACAACATCATGTAATGCATGTGGCTTATATCTATCAATCAAATTTGCTCCAAAACAAAGAACTTTTATTTTATCTTCTGAAATACCATAATAATTAATTGCATCATTTTTAGCCCAATTACTAGATAAAATTACCGTATTTGCTCTCATCAAGCTATTTTTTTCAGCACAATTATGTCTTTCAACATTCTTTTTTGATCCACCTTCATAATAATAGCCTAACATAATATGATATGTCGCATCACTCAAATACACAACTTTATATTCCTGTGAGATAGTGGAAACACCAAGTACGGTTGAAGCAGCTGGGGCAAAGAAACATTCTACTCCATCATCTATAGCAGTCTTTACTTTTTTATTAATTGCATTTCGATTCATCCATTGATCTATAAAAGAATAATCTTCATTCCCCCCCCGATAATTTTTTTAATCTTTTTAAACACTTTTTGAGTAAATGATGGTTTAATAACTATCGGATATAATTCATATTCTTTAGATAGAGTTTTATACAAAAAATTTATTGTTCCACTCCATGCTTTTTTATTTTCAACATCAAACTCTGAAATAAATCCAACCTTCATTATACGTATACCTCTACTTTCTTTGACTTTTTATTCTTTGAATTATATGATTTTCGAGATAAGAATACTTTGATGCAAGTTTAAACATTCCAGTCTTAATTGGACTGATGCTATAATACTTTTTCAAAAAATATAACAACGAAGCATCCATAATCTTTTTCATCTTTATATTATTTCCTTTTGTTGAAATGTGATTATGAATGTAAAAATGGTTCGTAATTATCCCAACAGAATAATTCTGCTTCTTTAATCTATAGGAAATACATTCTTCCTCATAATATAAGAATGTCCCCTCATCAAAATAATCTGCTTTGCAAAGCGCTTCTGTACGAAACATCATAAAGCTTCCTCGCACCATATCGACAATTTGGACTACAGCGTTATCATTATACTGATATCTATCATTTTTATATGTTCGATGCATATAAACCCAAAAAGATGATAGTAGATATTCCTTAAATGATTTATATTTCCACGCTGCTCTTTCTTCATTACCATGAATATCCTTCATTCTCATAGAAACTAATCCCAGTTTGTCATTATCATCAAGCGCTTCTTGACACGCTATAATATCGTCATTAACAAAAATTGTATCAGTATTCGCAAACAACAAACTTTTAGGTGCATATTTATTTACTACATATTTTGCCCCAACATTATTTCCTGCTGCAAATCCTTTATTATGAACTGATTTACACAGATCAATATCACTTGATAAATTTTCAGTCAAGTAATCTATAGAGTCATCAGTACTTTTATTATCAACAATAACGACCTTATCTATCGTCGAATATTCTTTACATGTTTCTGCAAGTTTTAATGCACGCCTACTATCATTATAATTCAATATTACCATTACACAATTCATATATAACTATCCTCCTTTAAATAAACAAAATTTTAGCTATTATTTCATTTGGAAAAACGTGTAATTATTTTTCTTGTATATTCTATAGTGATTTTTTCTTTTACAATCAACAAAAACAAATAGTAGCAAATAAAATAACTTACAGCTAAAATAGATAATCTAATTAAAATATATCCTTCAAAAAGCAACTTGTCCAAAAGTACAAATACCAAACTCGATATTAGCGCGGAAATAATGATTTTTATCAATTCCTTACTAAATGTAATATGCTTTAATTCATTTCTTAAAGCAAAAAAATGAACACACACAACAGAGACTTCAGCAATCAATGTACCAATTGCAGCTCCGGAAGCACCGAATCTTGGAATCAAAAGAAAGTTTAAAATCAAATCTACCAATGCACCAACTACTGCACCCACTACAGTAACATTTTCCATACCCAATGGTATTAGCATCTGCCAAGCTGTGATACTACCAATCCCTATAAAAATAATAGCAGGAGTAATAATCTGCATTGGAACAATAGAAGACAAATATTGTTCACCTGCTAGAATTGTAATTGTAGGATTTGCAGCAAGAACAAAAAATACTGCTAATGGTATAGAAATAATCAATACAAATTGAAATGTTTTTTTAATTATTCTAAAAAAATCTTCTCTATTATCATTACTCAAATAATATGAGACTCTCGGTAATAGTACCGCTGACATCGCAGTAACAACACTTGCCAGTATTCCTTTAATTTTAACTGCCGCATTATAATATCCAACTTGATTGTCATTCGTCATCATACCAAGCATAACAGTATCCAAATTAGTATATATCGTTGTTGCTGCATTATATAAAAATAGTGCAATGATAGGTGCAAGATGTCTTACTAATGAATATTTCTTGGTTTTCTTCAATGAAATATATCGAGGTAATCTAAGTACGTTTAAGATATTTGATCCATATGTTCCAACTATAGTTATGCCTGCATAAATAATATAATCCGTTGGTTTTTTCACAAAAACAAACATTAATATGATTGATATGAATTTAAATGCAATATTTCTAAATGTTATATAATCATATTGTTCTATTGCTTGATAAAACCATTCCACTCCAATCGAACTTAAAAGAATACTTATAGAATTGATCCACAATAATACTTGTTGATTCCTCAATTCTGGAACTATAAGCATCATACCAATAAACACAATATATGACACAGCCATAGAACAAAAATTGATTACTAATAGTTCTTGTACAACTGTGCTTAATTTTTCTTTGTTATCTCTAACTTGAGCACAAGCTTTCACGCCATATGACGGAATCCCTAATAATGCAAAAAGCGAAAAATAATTTACTACTGAAGCTGCAAATGCAATCTTCCCGTTTCCAGATGCTCCTAATACTCTTGATACATATGGAAAAGATATCAACGGAAAGACAAAAGCAGACATTTTTAATATAATATTCATTATAAAATTGTACTGAATTGAATGTATCTTAAATTCTTGTTTTTTCATATATCACCTTACACCATATCCTTATTTTTTATAGAAGTATGATAGTTTTTCTCAATAAAAGCTATTGTCAACAATATTACACCTAAAATACTAGTACTAAACAGTGTGGGAGTTAACGAAGCCCATGTAATAATGTCTAAAACTAAATATTGTAAATACTGAGTTTTACCTTGCTTCTTATATATAGATGCAAATTTTTTCAACATAAAAAATGTTAGTCCTATTAATAGTGAAATGCCTAATAATCCATATTGAAAGAAAATTCCAACTATACCTACGTCACTCAAATAGAATCTCGCATCACCCATGCTTTGCCACAGTGGATTCGAGATTTTCATTGCAGTCTGATTATGTATATTAGGAACACCATAACCCAAAAATAGCGTCCTAGTAGAACTGAATGTTTTGTCTATATAGTATGATCTAGCTGCATCTCTAACACCTAAAGTATCTGTCGTAGATGAAACACCATTAATAGAATTTAAAATATCTTGTCCCATGGTAGAACATGTAAATATTACAACGCAGACAGCAACACAAAAAATAACTAATAGTTTTTTAGGCAAGCTAATACTTTTTCTAAAAGTCAAAAAAATCACTATTGATGCAACAAGTGCAATTGTAGCCATTCTACCTTTTGTAATAACAGCAATAACAAAGAAGTAAGCAACAAGTTCTATTAAATCCAAAAATTTCTTTTTTCTCGTTATATTTTTATTAAAAAATTCATCAATAATTATACATATCATTATTGAAAAATATGCTGTATTAAAGTATAGTCTTACGCCACCATAACGACTGTTTGTCATTACATATGTAAAGTTTACAAGATTATATAAAAAAAACTGCAATATACAAATCATTGCATAAACACGACAAACATATTTCATGCACTTTTGTATACCTTCTACTGTTATTTTTTTGTTTTTAACCCAATTATATATAGGATATATTAATAGAATCCATGATAGCCACTCACGTTGTGCCGCCATGCCTGCAAAAAAAGATTGATTATATGATAATTGTGCAGACTTTGCCGAAAAACAGGCTATCATCAAAAAAGAAGAAATGATAGCTAATGATGCGTTAATTTTTATTCTAGGGCCAGAACAAAGTAACTCAGCCACAAAAATCAAAAAGCAAAAAATAAAAACAAAATCCGAATAATATATTCCTAGTATATTGAATCTAGCTGTATCTACAAGATTTAAGAATTCCAAATCTAAAATCATCATGAAAAACAATATAATATATTGTATTTTAGGTATTTTTATACTCATTTTTTACCTCCAGAAAAATCTTTGATCTCTTCCTCACAACTTAAATGACATTGATTACCTTGACATTGTTTAGAGCTTGTTTCAGCGAGATCATCAAATGAACCAATAATCTTTGCAGGTATACAATCCACTACCGTCCTAGACGGGATATCCTTAGAAACAATATTATCTGCAACTATTATAACATTATCCCCAATTGTTACTCTGGCTAATATGATTGTAACTGCTCCAATCATAACGTTATTTCCAACAACTATCTTATCCATATAACACAAGCGTTCTTTATTCACTGAATATCCTGTATATCCAAAAACAGTATAACCCAACGAATGAAAGCACCCACTTCTATACAATAAATCTGCATGCTCGTTAGAAAGTAAATACTTTAGTGGTTTGAATTTTTTAATACTATCTTTTTTATAATTATTCCTTATTTCAGAAAATCAGTACAAACTTTCTCTATTTTATTTGCCATATCCTGTTCGCTCAATGTAGATTTTATAGCTTCAATATTAATTTCTCCCATTCGTGTTAATATGTCACTAAATTTGTCTGACATAAAAATTAGTTTTTCTTTCAAACTATTCACATTATATGAAATATAAGTCTCTACACCCTTACTTTCATTTGCATAATCTTTGATTGCTGGAACATCCGCCGCAAGAATCGGAATCCAAAGTACCATTTGCTGAAATAATGTAAGCTGTGCAAATGAATAATTAAAATCATCAAGTGGTATAACTGAAAATTTTGATTTAACAATATCGGTCACTAGTACATCGATAGGAATAAATGGTAATATTTTAACCTTAGAATTTTTACTCTTAATATTTGGATTTCCTATTAAATACAAATCTTCTCTTTGAATACCCACAAACCAGAGGTATGATATAAATACGTTTTTAATAAGGCTGTTTTAAATAGCATTAGAAAAAACAAGCAAAGATTAAAAAGATTGTTTCCTGCAGATTATGGGTATTCAAAATCTTCTCTAGTATTAGCTTTATCATTTACTTCTAAAAGTGTGTTTCATTCGCGCTTTCTATAACCTACGCAGACCATGTAAGAATTTTTTTATTAATACTAGGATAAGGTTTATTCTTCCAATGTTCATAATCTACACCAAGTAAACAAATTTTGATTTATCCACAAGCCATGGAAATTCTTCCTTATAATAATCTATCTGTGAACTTGAATGATACAGCATATAATCAAAAGCCTTGCCCGAATACTGTGAAAGTCTATGAATCATGCCTGAAGAACTCACCTGGTGAAATGAAGAAATATCAATTTCAAATATTGGTGGCATTTTCAAATAAAACTTGATTATATTTTCAATTTTTCAATCCATTTTGGTGTACTTATATCCACAACATCTACTTGTGTTTTTTTTCTAAGTACTTAAAGAACCAAAATGTCTCTTGCGGACTGCAATTGTCTAAAGGTTTAAGATCATTTCGCACTTCATTGCAAAATCTTATTTTCAGCAATACTCGCATACTTATACCATTTTCTTTCCAGCTTGTGGACCGGTGTTCCTACAATCGTTATTCCTGGTTCATTAAAAGATTTTGTAACGATTGCATTTACTCCAATTTTTATATCATCAGCAATTGTAATTCTACCAAGTACTTTAGCGCCCATGCCTATATCAACATTATTACCAATTTAAAGGACAATTCTTTAACTCATTTATTTCCCTTAATTTCCAACACAATTGCCTCCATACAACTGCCAATTTTTTTCTACCTTGCTACTTCCCTTATCAACTACGTTTCCATTATGGTGAACAACTAGTCCTTCATCAAAAACTCTTTCTGAAATATCTACTCCAAGAATTAGCCCAAAACGATTTTTTCTCGTTCTGTAGAATAAATATAAAACTTTCCAAATAGGATTTTTTGCATGTATTGTCTTTGCACGAAAATATTCGCATGATCTAAGCAACTTTATGAAGTTCAAATTATAAAGCCTTTGATTGTGGCTTATAATATCAAACCATGTATTCGGATAATTCTTCTTTTTTTTAAAAGAGCGTTTAGTTCTTTATATGAACTATACTTTATACTTTCTTTTTTTCACCCCACCCGCATTTACTAATACTTCATTATTATTCAATATTTGCTCTCCTTTTTGAACTTTAAAACTTAAAAGTATCCTTCAGTCCTAACCACTTTTGGTCTTTATCACTTAAATTAAGTGCTGTACCATCTTCCAACGTATAACCTTCTGCACTTGCATTACCCTTATATTCACCCTTCACTTGTGGCCATTCAATGCCAATTTCAGGATCATTCCAAGCCATTCCACCTTCATCATTAGGATGCCAGAAGTCATTTACCTTATAGCAGAACTCTGCTTCATCACTAAGAACAAGGAAACCATGAGCAAATCCTTCAGGAATAAGGAACTGCTTTTTGTTCTCAGCAGAAAGTGTAACACCATACCACTTGCCATATGTATTAGAATCACTTCTTAAGTCAACAGCAACATCAAACACAGTACCACGCACAGCACGTACTAGTTTGCATTGAGGGTACTGCTTTTGGAAATGCAGACCACGTAACACGCCTTTTGTAGACATAGATTGATTATCTTGTACAAAGTTGACATCAATGCCTGCTTCTTTCATATCTTTTTCGTTGTAAGTTTCCATGAAATAACCACGAGCATCACCATGAACTGCTGGTTCAATGACACAAAGTCCTTCAATGCCACCTACATTTTTTTCTACTTTAATCTGTCCCATTTTCTCTATCTCCTCTACTACTGCTCAATTTCCTTTAAATAACGACTCAGTGCATCCTGCCAAGTAGGAAGTGGAGTGAATCCTTCTTTCACTAGTTTACTTTTATCCAAACGGCTGTTGAAAGGACGAGCCGCCTTGCTTAAACCATATTCTTCAGTACTTACTGGAAGTACTTCAGTTTTATAACCAGCTTGATGATAGATTTCTTTTGTGAAATCATACCAGCTGATATATCCACCCTCGTTGGTAGCATGATAATAACCATACTTCTCTGTTTCATTCATATCAACGAGTAATCTAGCCAAATCATATGTATAAGTTGGTGTCCCAATCTGATCATTAACAACACGAACAGTGTCATGAGTCTTACCAACATTCAACATAGTCTTGATGAAGTTCTTGCCATTTAAGCCAAATACCCATGCAATACGGACGATAAAATACTTATCTAGAGTATTGCTTACTGCTAACTCACCTTCAAGCTTAGTTTGACCATACACATTCAAAGGTTTGTAGTCCTTGCAATCTGGTTGCCAAGGTTCAGTACCCTGACCATCAAACACGTAGTCAGTACTGATATATGTCATCTTGCAGTCTAGCTTCTTACATACATATGCAATATTCTGTGTTCCACCTGCATTGATAGCACGAACTTTTGCTACTTTATCATCATCCTCAGCCATATCTACAGCAGTCCATGCAGCACAGTGGATTACTGCATCTGGATTTACTTCAGTAATTACTTTTTCTACAGCAACCTTATCAGTAATATCTAATGACACATAAGGAGCTGTTGTTACGGCAGAACCATCTTCTACGCCACTGTAGTTTTCCTGAATATCAGAACCAACACCTTCATAACCACGCTTTAGTAACTCATTCATCACATCATGACCAAGCTGGCCACCAACGCCTGTTACAAAAAACTTCATGTTCTTTCCTCCTGTTAGCGATCACTATACATTTTATCGTAATAATCCTGATATTCACCGCTGATGATAGTTTCCCACCATTCACGATTATCAAGATACCACTGAATAGTCTTCTTAATACCATCCTCAAACTTAGTTTCAGGAAGCCATCCTAATTCATTATGGATTTTTGTAGGATCAATAGCATAACGCATATCGTGACCCTTACGATCACCAACATGAGTAATAAGGCTTTCTGGCTTACCTAATTCTTTACAAATAATCTTAACGATTTCAATATTCTGTTTTTCGTTGTGACCACCAACATTGTAAACTTCACCAACAGTACCTTTATGAATAATTAAATCAATAGCCTTGCAATGATCTTCAACATATAACCAGTCACGTACATTAAGACCTTCACCATAGACAGGTAATGGCTTGTCAGCTAATGCATTAGCAATCATTAATGGAATTAACTTTTCAGGGAAATGATATGGACCATAGTTATTAGAACAACGAGAAATAGTTACAGGTAATCCATAAGTACGATGATAAGCTAACACTAATAAATCAGCACCAGCTTTAGAGCTACTGTATGGGGAACTAGTATGAATTGGAGTCTCCTCAGTAAAGAATAGATCTGGACGATCTAATGGTAAATCACCATAAACTTCATCAGTAGAAACCTGATGATAACGCTTGATGCCATATTTACGACAAGCGTCCATTAGTACACTAGTACCAATAATGTTAGTCTGAAGGAAAATTTCTGGATTTTCGATAGAACGGTCAACATGAGATTCTGCTGCAAAATTAACCACAATATCAGGATGTTCTTCTTCAAATAATTTATCGATAGCTTCACGATCACAGATGTCTGCTTTCACAAAGCGGAAATTTGGGTTATCCATAACAGGTGCCAATGTAGAAAGGTTACCTGCATAAGTCAATTTATCTAAACAAATAATTCTGTAATCTGGATACTTCTTTAACATGTGAAACACAAAGTTACTTCCAATAAAACCAGCACCGCCGGTAACAATAATATTCATAATTTACTCTCCTCTAAACTTTCCTAATTAATATAAATGTTCTTGATACTTGCCATCCATGACATCTTTTAGATATTGACCATACTGGTTCTTCTTCATATCTTCATAGACTTCCATTAAATCATCCTTACTGATCCAACCGTTCAAGTATGCAATTTCTTCTAGACATGCAATCTTACGATGCTGATGCTGTTCTATCGTCTTCACAAAGTTAGTAGCATCAACAAGACTCTCATGTGTACCAGTATCTAGCCAAGTAAAGCCCTGTCCTAATAACTCTACATTTAAAGATCCATCTTCTAAATATAAACGGTTCAAATCAGTAATTTCTAACTCTCCACGAGCAGATGGCTTTAACTGCTTTGCAAAATCAACAACACGGTTATCATAGAAATATAACCCAGTAACGCAGTAGTTGCTCTTAGGATGTTCTGGCTTTTCCTCGATAGAAATAGCTTTACCATTCTTATCAAATTCAACGATACCAAAACGTTCTGGATCATCTACATAGTAACCAAATACTGTTGCACCTTTTCCGTTTTCTGCCTTTTCTACTGCTGCATTTAATCTCTTATTCAATCCATGACCTGCAAAAATGTTGTCACCCAACACCATAGCCACTGAATCATTTCCGATAAAGTCAGCGCCAATAACAAATGCCTGTGCTAAACCATCTGGTGATGGCTGAACAGCATAAGTTAAATTTACACCAAACTGGTGACCATCACCTAACAGATTCTCAAAACGAGGTGTATCCTGCGGTGTAGAAATAATTAAAATATCGCGAATACCTGCGTTCATTAAAACAGACATTGGATAATAGATCATCGGTTTGTCATAAATCGGTAAAAGCTGTTTACTTGTTACTTTTGTTAATGGGTACAGACGTGTGCCTGAACCTCCTGCTAAAATAATGCCCTTCATATATACCTCTTTTCTACGTTTCTGATTTTACTAATTTAATTCAAATTAAACACTTCAAATATGGTGTTCATAAATCAAACTAATCCATGTAAACGTAACTATTTATATTTAAATCCTTTATGTAATTATATCTCTTATCGATAAAATTTTATGATATAATAAACACTTTCACAATCTCAACTGTAATCCATAATTATCACCAATACAGTGATTTTGCTATGTATATGTCTACCTCTAATGCAACAATTTTTTCTACTCCTTAAACAACTTTAATGTTTCTTCCACAACATTATCCCAATTATACTTCTTAAAAATAAAATCTGCTGCTTCATCTTTATATTTCTGTACTAGTTCTTTATCATCACAAGCCTTCTGTAACTTATCTTGTAAATTAGATACATCACTCTTCTTGAAAGTAATAGCTTTATCTTCAACTACAGAAGCACATTCCTCTATATTAGATACTAAGCAACAATTTCCAAAACTCATTGCTTCTAATAAGCTTAGTGGCAT
>JABLTL010192624.1_pt1 | contig 17192 bp, 9 predicted proteins | sample 7160151 | NCBI WGS metagenome assembly JABLTL01 (sample SAMN14651223, study PRJNA627086) | human gut metagenome | isolation source: feces | host: Homo sapiens
ATCGCCATGCTGATCCAGGCATTTTATAACATTGTGGACAGCTTTTTCGTATCGATGATCAGTGAACAGGCACTGGCGGCTGTTACATATGTGTTCCCGATCCAGATGCTGCTAATCTCTATAGCGATCGGAACAGGTGTAGGGATCAACTCTCTGATTTCCAGGCGACTGGGGGCAAAGCTGTATGAAGAAGCCGATATGGCTGCCAATCACGGTTACAGACTTTCGTTTTTTAACTGGATGTTTTTCGCATTGATCGGAATCTTTTTGACCAGTCCGTTCATGAATCTTATGTCGGACACGCCGTTTATTGTAGAAAGCGGAAGCAGTTATATGCGGATCATCACCATAGGTTCGCTGTTCTGTATCGTGCAGATGACATCCGAGAAGATCCTGCAGGCAACAGGCAATATGATCGTTCCAATGATCTGCGGCATCATTGGCGGTGTTTCCAATATCATTTTAGATCCGTTGTTCATCTTCGGTATCGGACCGTTCCCGGAGCTTGGAGTGGCTGGAGCCGGGGTTGCCACTATTGGGGGACAGTTTCTCTCCATGTGTGTGGGACAGATCGTGCTGTTTAAGGGAAAACACGCCGTAAAGGTCCGCTTGTGGGGCTGGAAATTCAAGGGCAGGATCGTCCGGGATATCTATGCAGTAGGTGCACCGGCGATTTTAATGCAGTCCATCGCATCTATCATGCAGTTCGGCATGAACATCATTCTGGGAACACTAACGGAAACAGCTGTTGCCGTTATGGGTGTATACGGCAGACTGCAGTCCTTTATCTTTATGCCGGTCTTCGGTCTGAACCAGGGAGTTCTGCCGATCATGGGTTTCAATTACGGCGCTAGAAACCGGAAACGATTGATGGAGACTTATAAGAAAGGACTTATGATCGCCTGTATTATCATGGCGATCGGTCTTGTGGCATTCCAGCTGTTCCCGCGGGAGCTGATGGCTGTCTTCAACTCACAGAACAGCCAGGAGATGTATGATATCGGCATTCCGGCGCTGCGATATATCAGTTTGTGTTTCCTGCCGGCAGCCTTCGGCATCATGTCGTCCTCGATCTTCCAGGCAACTGCTCATGGATTTTTGAGTCTGTGGGGATCGCTTTTACGTCAGCTCGTCGGTATACTGCCTTTGGCATGGATACTGGCTGCTGTAGGCGGTGTGGACCTGGTTTGGTTCTCCTTCCCTCTGGCGGAGCTGATAGGAACGGTATATTTCGCTGCTGCACTAAAGCATCTGTACCGGACGGAAATCCGTAGACTGGATATTGTGGAAGAAAATGCTTTTTAAAATACTTTAACAAAAAACCTTCGGAGAGGAAATTCGTCTGACCGAAGGTTTTTCAATTTTTGAGTTATATGAAAATCATGGATATAAATATTCGATTTCATCGCCATGTTCTTCTATGCGGAAGTCGGAGTCTAAAACCACAAGATCGTACAAAAGTGGATCCCGGATCAGATGTTTCCAGACGGTATAAGTGGCGTGAATGAAGTCTTCGTTGAGAGGGATTTTTTGTGAGATCAGGGGACAATCATAAGGCAGTTCTCCATCCTGATAGACGATATGCAAGACATCTTCTTCATCCAGGTGCGGAGCCAGAGGGAAGAAACGGCACTGGAGAGGGCGTTTTTCTCTTGGGCAGCAGGGTGCTGTTTTGCAGTGAAGAAAATAAATGGTCCCGTGCCAGCTGTCAGGGAATTCATAATCCTCAGCACGATTTTTTTCCCAGCCGATCCAGTCTTCTTTTCGATCGAACACTTTATCTTCCCCGGGGAGCAAATAAATACCAAAATCATCCTCGTCGCACAGATCGCAGGAATCGGTCTGGCTGCCGCAGGTGCAGCAGGCGGCACCGCAAAGCTGTCCACAATCCTGATCCAGAGGAGAAACTTTGTCAAGAAATCGATATATGGCTAAAAATGTGATTTTAGTGGTTGAACTTTTCATGATTCTAGTATACAATAAATTCTAATCTAGTTAAAGGAAATTTAATCTTCATATATATATTATATATATGATATAGGTTTGGAACGGAAAACAAACCGCAGTGAAATGTAAACTAAGATTGAAGAAGGGATACTAACTATATGAGATTGGGTATAGATATAGGATCAACAACTGTAAAACTGATTTTGCTGGACCAGAAGGATCACATCCTGTACAGCCGTTATGAACGACATATGTCCAACGTGTTTGAAACCGTTGTGGATCTGCTGAAAAAAATGTATGAAGAATTAGGCGATGTGAAACTGCGCCCTGTTATTACAGGATCAGGCGGTCTTTCGCTGGCCAATCTTCTGGGAATTCCGTTCGAGCAGGAAGTGATCACATGCAGTGCTGCTGTAGAGACTCTGATCCCGCAGACGGATGTGGCCATTGAACTGGGCGGCGAAGATGCGAAGATCACGTTTTACGGACAGACTATCGAGCAGAGAATGAATGGGACCTGTGCAGGGGGTACAGGTGCGTTTATCGACCAGATGGCCGTTCTGCTCAACACCGATGCACAGGGACTGAATGAAGCTGCGAAAAAGCACACGATGATCTATCCGATAGCGGCACGGTGCGGTGTATTTGCTAAAACTGATATTCAGCCGCTGATCAATGAGGGTGCAGCTATTGAAGATCTGGCAGCATCTATTTTCCAGGCAGTGGTGAATCAGACCATCAGCGGACTGGCCTGCGGTCATACGATCAAAGGCAGAGTTGCGTTCCTGGGAGGACCGCTCTCATTCCTGTCAGAACTGAGAAAGCGGTTTATCGAAACGCTGGAGCTTGCGGATGACGAAGTCATTTTCCCGGAAAATTCCAAGTATTTCGTAGCGATCGGAGCAGCTATGAAAGCGTCAAAATCTGAAGAGATCTCCTTTGCAGAAATCATTCAAAGAGCAGAGCATGCCGATCCGGCAAAGCTTTCTGACACGAAACACATAGCCCCTCTCTTTGCAGACGAAAAAGAATACGAAGCGTTCTGTGCACGCCATGACAGAGATAAAATACGCAGAAAGGACATCAGTACAGCCAGCGGTCCGGTATTCCTGGGAATCGACGCAGGTTCTACGACCACAAAGGCGGCGCTGATCGATGAGGATAAAAATCTGCTGTACTCCTATTACGTGGGCAATGAAGGGAAGCCTCTGGCGGCGACCATGAACATGCTGCGTGAGCTTTACAGCAAGCTGCCGAAGGATGCTTATATAGCGAAGGTGACGACTACCGGATACGGTGAAAATCTGATAAAATCGGCATTCAAAGCGGATCTGGGCGAGATCGAGACCATGGCTCACTACAAGGCGGCGGAGGAATTTCTGCCGGGTGTTGATTTTATCCTGGACATCGGTGGACAGGACATGAAATGCATGCGCATCAAGGACGGTGCGATATACAATATCATGCTGAATGAGGCATGCTCTTCAGGGTGCGGTTCATTCATCGAAACATATGCGAAATCCGTAAACCTTGATGTGAAGGATTTTGCAAAAGAAGCACTCTTTGCAGATGCTCCGGTGGATCTTGGAACGAGATGTACCGTATTTATGAATTCCAAGGTAAAGCAGGCGCAGAAAGAGGGCGCTACGATCGGCGATATTTCTGCCGGACTGTCGTATTCTGTCATTAAGAATGCTCTTTATAAGGTGATCAAGCTGAGAAATCCGGAAGAGGCCGGAGAGAAGATCGTCGTGCAGGGCGGAACGTTCCTCAACGATGCTGTACTGCGTGCTATCGAGGATATCCTGGGCAAGGAGATCGTCCGTCCGGACATCGCAGGACTTATGGGAGCATATGGCGCAGCGCTGATCGCACGCAAACAGACAAGAGAAGGAGATGTGTCCTCGCTGCTGAAACTGGAAGACCTGGATGCATTCTCTGTAGAAACCAGTCATGTGCGGTGCGGCAGATGTGAAAACCACTGTCTGATGACCATCAACAAGTTCAACGATGGAACGAGGTTCTTTACCGGAAATCGCTGCGAGCGTGGCGAAGGAAAAGTAAAGGCGGCGGATCATGAGCTGCCGAACCTGTATGAATATAAACTGAAAAGACTGTTTGGGTATGAATCTCTGAGCAGCGATAAAGCAGCTCGCGGAACGGTTGGTATCCCGCGGGTACTGAATATGTATGAAAATTATCCGTTCTGGCATACGTTCTTCACGAAGCTGGGATTTCGGGTGGTTCTTTCGCCGAAATCCAGCAAGGAGCTTTATGAGGGCGGCATGGAGACCATTTCTTCCGATACGGCGTGCTATCCTGCAAAGCTGGTGCACGGGCACGTCAAGTGGCTGGCTGCTCAGGAGGATGTGGACTGGATCTTTTACCCGAGCATCAACTATGAACGCCAGGAAGACAGCAATTCTCCGAACCATTACAACTGCCCGATCGTGGCAACGTATCCGGAAGTGATCGCAGGAAATATGGATGATATTTTCCAGGAAAATCAGGTGACGTTCAGTCATCCGTTCCTGCCGTACGATAATGATGCACAGCTGGAGCGGGAGCTTTACAAGATGCTGCTGGAGGCGCGCGGCATCACCCGTGATGAAATCCGGGAAGCCATCAAGGTGGCTCGTGCCGAGGATTCCAGCTTCAAGGCGGATGTTCATCAGAAAGGTAAGGAAGCGTTGGCTTATGCCAGAACTCACGGTAAAAAATCCATCGTTTTGGCGGGAAGACCGTATCATCTGGATCCGGAAATCAACCACGGCATCGATAAGATCATCACATCTTTTGATATGGTGGTCCTGACAGAGGATTCGGTGGCTCCGATGGCAAAGCTGCCGCGACCGCTTCGTGTTCTTGACCAGTGGATGTATCATTCCAGACTGTACAAGGCGGCGACGTTTGTCGGTACGACCGATGATGTGGAGCTGATCCAGCTTAATTCATTCGGATGCGGACTGGATGCAGTCACGACCGATCAGGTGGAGGAGATCACAAAGAAAAACAATAAACTTTATACGGTTCTTAAAATCGACGAAGGCACCAACATGGGTGCTGTCAAGATTCGAATTCGCTCCCTTAAGGCAGCGATGGAGGAACGTGAAAAGAACCATATCGTACATAAAGATGATGACACACCGTATGAACGTGTTTACTTTACAAAGGAAATGAGCAAGGACTATACCATTTTGATCCCGGAAATGTCCCCGATCCATTTCCAGTTTATTGAGACAGCTATGGCCTGCGAGGGTTATAAAGTAAAGCTTTTGCCGACTGTAGATAAAAATGCGGTGGACGAAGGTCTGCGTTACATCAACAACGATGCCTGCTATCCGACCATCGTGACGCTGGGTCAGATCATTTCCTATCTGAAATCCGGCGAAGTGGATCTGAACAAAGTGGGTATCTTCATGAGCCAGACCGGTGGCGGATGTCGTGCCAGCAATTACGTGGCTCTTTTGCGAAAAGCATTGAAAGACATGGGAATGGAACAGATCCCTGTCATTTCTGTCAATATGGCGGGGCTTGAAAAGAACCCGGGTTTCAAGATTTCCAAGGGGATCATCAAGAGGGGCATGATGGCAGTCATGTACGGCGATCTGCTGATGCGTGTGCTGTATGCGACACGTCCTTATGAAAAGGTGCCGGGTTCTGCCAATGCGCTTTATGAAGAATGCTGTAACATGATCCGCGATAATATCGTTTCCGGTGATATGAAGGAATATAAGCGGCTGATGAAGGTGATCGTAGAGAAGTTCGATCAGCTGCCGCTGCTGGATATAAAGAAGCCGCGCGTGGGCGTTGTAGGAGAGATCCTGGTCAAGTATCATCCTAATGCCAACAACGATATCGTCAATATCATCGAAAGCGAAGGCGGCGAAGCTGTAGTTCTGGATCTGGCGGATTTCTTCCTGTATGGTATGTACAGCAAGGAGTTCAATTATCGTCATCTGTCCGGTACGTATCAGGCTATGATGATGAACAAGGCGGCGATCGCAGTGATCGAACTCTTCCGCAAGCCGATGCGAAAGGCACTGGAAGAAAGCAATAGATTCCATCAGCCGATGCGGATCAAGAATATCGCTGATAAAGCATCTGAAATCATTTCTCTGGGAAACCAGTGCGGTGAAGGCTGGCTGCTGACCGGTGAAATGGTGGATCTGATCGACGATGGCGTGGAAAATATCGTCTGCATGCAGCCGTTTGCCTGCCTGCCGAATCACGTGACCGGCAAGGGCATGATGAAAGCACTGCGGAAGCGTAATCCGATGGCGAATATTGCAGCGATCGACTATGATCCAGGAGCATCAGATGTCAACCAGCTTAACAGGATCAAACTGATGATGGCAACAGCTCATAAAAATATGGAAATGAAAGGTCAGTCAGGCCCGAAGCAAAATAACACGCAGACGGCTGACGAAAAAGCATTAAAAAAATATAAACGCGTGAAATTACAGCCAACTACAGGCAAGTAAACGCGAAGCAAATGGAGCCCTGCGTCTGACGCAGGGTTTTGCTTATTTGGTGGAATGAGGCGGACGTGAATTCGTCTTACCTCTTGAATTTACAGAAAAATGGGTGTATAATGCTAAGCGAATCTATGATAAAAAATTTAGAAAGTTAGGAGGTGTCTCCATGGGTAGACACGGTACAATAGCAGGTAGAAAGGCTGCGCAGGATTCCAAGCGTGCAGCAATGTTTACAAAATACGGCAGACAGATCATCGTAGCAGCAAAAGCTGGCGGAGATCCGGAATACAACGCAACACTGCGTGTTGCGATCGAAAAGGCGAAAGCCATCGGTATGCCGAATGATAATATTAAGAGAGCGATCAAAAAGGGTACTGGCGAACTGGAAGGCGAGTCTTATGAAGAACTCAGCTTTGAAGGATACGGCGTTGGCGGCGTTGCGGTTATCGTAGAAGCGCTGACGGACAATCGTAACAGAACGACGGCGGCAGTAAGATCCACATTTGACAAGCACGGCGGCAACCTGGGTGCTCCGGGATGCGTATCCTATATGTTCTCCAGAAAGGGCGTTATCATCATCGAAAAGACTGACGATATCGATGAAGATGCTCTGATGGAAACTGCTCTGGAAGCTGGTGCAGAGGATATGATCACACATGATGACAGTTATGAGATCCAGACTGCTCCGGAAAACTACACGGCTGTGCATGGTGCACTGACTGATGCAGGCTATGAAATGGTAGATTCCGACGTGGAATTCGTACCATCCATGGAGTCCGCTCCTAAGGATGCTCACGATCTGAAACAGCTGAAGAAGATGATCGATATTCTGGAAGATAACGACGATGTGCAGAAGGTTCACCACAACTGCAGCGTTGATCTGGAGGAAGTGGAATAGGAAGGAATTTTCCCTTGAATTTCTGCCAGAATATATTATAATAAAGATGAAAATTACATAAACTGATTCTATGAATCCTGAAGTGTGCGTTGGGGTGTTATAATTCAACCTACATTATGACCTTGGGAGCCTGGAGTTTTCGTATCGCTTATGTCGAGCCGTCTTAGAACGGAAGGCAGACGCTGAAACAGGGCACCCCCCTATTGAAAGATAGGGCGTGAATTATATCCTCGACGGCATGTCGGGATTTTTTGTTTTTTGGGGATTGTAATGGGTGGCAGTGATGATGGAGTGGTGCTGTGATGCAGTGAGGATGGGGTGATGATGGGGAAAATACCGTAAATGGGACTTTGATAGCGTGGATAGGGTAATCTGTGTGGTTTGATGCAGATAAAAATAACGCGGATATAGATTATAATTGCGTTGCGGATAATTACAGGGGACATAGGCCTATGTTGCTGGGGCAGATTATCCTGTAGATGCTTTTAATGCAGGAACATGGTATTCCGAGGTGGTGGCTGATCATGAAATTATCGCGACTGCAGTTGGAATGATGTAATCAGGGTATTTGAGGCAAACAGACTAACCCCGGAATACCCTGGGCGGGGATATGACCCAGCGTTTCGGTTATTTTCGTTCGGCAGTGCAGGCAGACGGGCAATAAAGCAGTGCAGGCAGACGGGCAATAAAGCGGTGCAGATGGACGGCCTGATCCCCCAACTTTCTCAAAAACTTCGGGAAAGTTCTTGCATTTTTCGGAAGTATGAGCTATTATAGTGTTAGCACTCTTATAAAGTGAGTGCTAACACGCTCGGGACGGTTCGACTCCAGTGCAGTGATTCGACAGGGTATACTGCGTTTCGGGATTTTGAACACTCGATATACTGGTGCCGGGTTCATGACACAGAAGCTCGGCATAGTGCGTGCAACCGACAGAGATTACTATAGAAAGAAGGAAGAGAAACATGGCAAAGAAACAATTTAAGGCAGAGTCGAAGCGGCTTTTGGATCTCATGATCAATTCCATTTATACGCATAAGGAGATTTTTTTACGTGAGCTGATATCAAATGCCAGCGACGCTATCGACAAGCTGTATTATCATAGTCTGACAGAAGGGGACACGGGAATTTCGAGAGATGATTTTTCCATCCTCATTGAGAGAAATGAAGATGACCGTACGTTAAAGATCATCGACAACGGCATGGGCATGACGAAAGAAGAGCTTGAAAAGAACCTGGGAACTATCGCTAAGAGCGGATCGTTAGATTTCAAGGCAGCAATGGACAAGAAGGATGAAATCGATATCATCGGTCAGTTCGGCGTAGGGTTCTATTCGGCGTTCATGGTCAGTGACAAAGTATCCGTAGTCAGCAAGGCTTACGGCTCCGACGAAGCTTATGAGTGGGAATCCACCGGCGCGGACGGTTATACGATCAAAGAGGCGGAGAAGGCTGACAACGGCACAGAGATCACACTTCATTTAAAGGAAGATACGGAAGATGAAAAATACGGAGATTATCTCAATGAATACACGATCCGGACACTGATCCGCAAGTATTCAGACTACATCCACTATCCGATCAAGATGATGGTTTCCAAGCACCGGATCAAACCGGGAGATGAAGACAAGAAACCGGAAGATCAGGAATACGAAAGCTATCAGGAACTGGAAGTCCTCAACAGCATGATCCCGCTGTGGAAGAAGAACAAGAGCGAGCTGACGGATGAAGATTACAACAGCTTCTACAAAGAAAAATTCTATGATTTTGCGGATCCGTTAAAGGTGATCCACACCAACGTGGAAGGGGTCGTCAGCTATACATCACTGCTGTTCATCCCGTCACAGGCTCCGTACAATTACTATACAAAGGACTACGAAAAGGGTCTGCAGCTCTATTCCTCCGGCGTGCTGATCATGGATAAGTGCGCGGATCTGCTGCCGGACTATTTCAGCTTCGTAAAGGGTCTGGTAGACTCCCAGGATCTGTCTCTCAACATTTCCCGAGAAATGCTGCAGCATGACAGACAGCTTAAGGCGATCGCACAGCGCCTGGAAAAGAAGATCAAGAGCGAGCTGCTCAACATGCAGAAAAACGACAGAGACAAGTACCTGGAATTCTACAAGAACTTCGGTCTGCAGCTGAAATACGGACTGTATGACAGCTACGGCGCTAACGCAGAAACCCTCAAAGATCTGGTAATGTTCCATTCCTCCAGCGAACATGCACTTGTAACTCTGGAAGAATACGTAAGCAGAATGAAGGAGGATCAGAAATACATCTTCTTCGCTAGCGGCGAAAGCCTCGACAAGATCGACAAGCTGCCGCAGACAGAACTGCTGAAGGATAAGGGCTACGAGATCCTGTATCTGACGGACAATATCGACGAATTCGCACTTCAGGTACTCCACGCCTACAATGAAAAGGAATTCAAATCTGTTTCCGCAGATGATCTGGATCTGGGCGAAACGACAGAAGAAAAGGAACAGGCTGAAAAACAGGCAGAAGAAAGCAAGGATCTGCTGGATGCCATGAAGGATGCCCTGGGCGACAAAGTGACAGACGTAAAGCTGACTCAGAGACTCAAGAGCCATCCGGTATGCCTGACTTCCAAAGGTGGACTTTCTATCGAAATGGAAAAAGTCCTCAACTCCATGCCGACCGACCAGAAAGTACAGGCAGAGCGCGTGCTGGAGATCAACGCACAGCACCCGATCCTGGAAACTTTGCAGGAAAAATACGCAGCAGATAAAGACAGTATCGCTGAATATGCGAAACTGCTGTACGATCAGGCACTGCTTATCGAAGGACTGCCGATCGACGATCCGGTGGCATTCTCCAATGCAGTGTGCAAGCTGATGACAAAATAAAAAGGATATGATACAATAAACCCTGTATGAGCAATCGTGCAGGGTTTTCCTGATTTTTGGCGCAGTTGGCGGAAAGTTATGGTTTCAGACGCCTGCAGATGGTGGAGTACGAGACTTGATAAAAAAGAGGTAAGTAATTTGAGCGCATTGACAACAGGTGAGATTTTAGAGAAGGTATCGGATTCGGGTATTGCAAAGGCGGAGGGCAAGACTTCAAGGCTGCTGATCTGGGCGCTGCTGGCCGGGGCGTATATCGCATTCGGAGCGCAGGCTTCTCAGATGGTATCTTTCAATCTGCTGGCGGATCCGGCAAGTCTGGGCGTGGGACGTTTAGTCTCTGCCGCAGTATTCCCGGTGGGTCTGATGATGGTGGTGCTCTGCGGTGCAGAACTGTTTACAGGAAACTGTCTGATGATCATCGGCGTACTGGATCGGAAGATCCGAATCAGCGGGATGCTCCGCAACTGGGTCTTGGTGTATCTGGGAAATTTTCTGGGAGCGCTGCTGGTGGTGGCACTTATGAAGAGCACGGGACTTTGGGAAACAGGCAGCGGCCTTTTGGGAGCATCGGTGATCAAAACAGCGCAGGTCAAGGTGCAGCTCAGCTTCGGACAGGCGTTTGTGCGCGGTATTTTATGTAACTGGCTGGTGTGCCTGGCAGTATGGATGTCCACGGGAGCACGGGAGACGGTGAGCAAGATCTTTGCTATCTGGTTCTGCATCGGGCTTTTCGTGATTTCCGGCTTTGAACACAGCATTGCAAATATGTATTTTATCCCGGCGGGTATCGCAGCTGCAGCGGACAGTGGTCTGGCACAGCTGGCCGGATGTGACGTGTCAGTTTTGACGGTCGGGAATTTTCTCGTAAAAAATCTTCTGCCGGTGACCCTGGGCAACATCCTGGGCGGTGGATTGTTCGTAGGCATGGTGTACTGGTTCACCGGCCGTAAATTGAAATAGAAAGTACAGGTGAAGGTATGGAGAGGATCGCGATCATAGATGGGAACAGCCTGATAAACAGGGCGTATTATGCGATGCGAAATCCCATGATCACAAAGGACGGGATTTTTACCCAGGGGATCTTCGGATTTCTCAACATGATGGAAAAAATAAAGAAGGATTACGAACCGGCGTACATGGTGATCGCATTCGATCTGAAGGCGCCGACCTTCCGTCACAAGGCATATGAAGGATATAAGGCGGGCAGAAAGAAAATGCCGCCGGAGCTGGCCATGGAGGTGCCGATCTTAAAGGATATTCTGCGAGCGATGAATATCAAGCAGGTGGAACTGGAGGGCTTTGAGGCGGATGATCTGATCGGGACGATCGCGAAAGAGGCGGAGTCCTGCGGTATGGAACCGCTCATCATCACAGGCGATAAAGACGAGCTGCAGCTGGCGACAGATATCACGAAGATCATCCTGACGCGCAAGGGGGTTTCAGAGTTCGATCTGTACGACCGGCAGGCCATGATGGACAAGTACGGCTTCACGCCGACCCAGTTCATAGACTTTAAAGGGCTGATGGGCGACCAGTCGGATAATATCCCGGGCATTCCGGGCGTGGGAGAAAAGACAGCCACCAAGCTGATTTTAGAATATGGAAGCGTGGAGAACCTTATCGCAAATGTCGATAACGTAAAGCCAAAAGGCGTGAAAGCCAAGGTGGAAGAACATGCACAGCTTGCCATGATGAGCAAGCGCCTGGCTACCATCAACACCCAGGTTCCGATGGATATCGATTTTGCAGAATACAAGCTGACGGAGCCGGATTATGACGCATTGATAGAGCTTTATTCCAGACTGGAATTCAATCGTTTCCTGAAAAAATTAAACGTTCAGAGAAGCGGTGGTACGGGATCCGGAGATCCTGCTGCAAAGCCTCTGGCGGTGGACGCTGAGAAGCTTGAAAAAGTCTGCGTCCGGGAGGACAGTCAGCTGGCGGAGCTGACTTTGCAGGGCAAAACCGCCATCAAAGTCTTTGGAGATCACAATCACCTGGACGTGCCGCAGATCGAAGGCGTTGCCGCTGTCAACGGAGACACGCATTACTATTTTGACTGCAGGAACCTGACTGGATTTTTTGACTGGCTGGCTGAGCAGGAGATCTCTTTCGCAGGTCACAGCCTGAAGGATGATTATTATATGCTGCTTTGTCATGGTATGACGAAGTTTGAAACGGCATTCGATACAGAAGTAGCGCAGTACGTGCTGGATTCCAGCCGCAGTAATTACAGTCTTTCGGCGCTGTCCAACGAATACCTGCATCAGAGCCTCAGAGACGAAAAGGAATTCTTTGAGGAAAACGGACAGGTAGATCTCTTCACTGATCCGACGGAACAATATATGACCTATGGATGTGAAGTCTGCGGGGCGATCCTCAACCTGGCAGAGGCACAGAAGGCTCAGATCGCGGATCAGAAGCTGGAAACAGTCCTGTATGAGGCAGAACTGCCACTGGTGGAAGTCATGGCTTCTATGGAGCATGAGGGCTTCCGGACGGACAAAAAAATACTGGAAGGATTCGGTGTGGTCCTGGCAGAGCAGATCGGAGAGCTGACGAAGCAGATCTATGGCCTTGCAGGAGAAGAATTCAACATCAATTCGCCGCTGCAGCTGGGCAATATCCTGTTCGAAAAGCTGGGGCTGCCTGCAGGCAAGAAGACGAAGCGGGGATATTCAACGAGTGCGGACATCCTGGAAAAGCTGATAGACAAGCATCCTATCATTCCTTTGATCTTAGAATACCGGACCGTTTCCAAGCTGAAAAGCACCTATGTGGACGGTCTGATCCCGCTCATAAGCAGCACGGACGGCAAGGTGCACGCTCATTTTAACCAGACGGTCACGACTACGGGCAGGATCAGCTGTACAGAGCCGAATCTGCAGAACATCCCGATCCGTCAGGAGATGGGCCGGAAACTGAGGAAAGCATTCATCCCGGAAGAAAACTGTGTACTGGTGGGAGCTGACTATTCTCAGATCGAGCTGCGTGTGCTGGCTCATATGTCCGGTGATGAAGCTTTGATCGAGTCCTTCAACAACGGCGAGGATATCCACAGAGCTACAGCAGCGCGAGTACTGGGCATTCCGGAAGATAAGATCACGCTGGAAGAACGAAGCAGAGCCAAGGCTGTCAATTTTGGCGTTATCTACGGCATGAGCGCTTTTGGTCTTTCGTCGGAGCTTCGCATCACGAGAAAGGATGCGGACGAATATATCAAGGCATATTTTGCAAAGCATGCTGCCGTCAAGGAATTCATGGATGAGCAGGTGAAATTCTGCAAAGCAAACGGCTACGTTTCGACGCTGCTTGGCAGGAAGCGGTTCATCAAGGAGATCAACGCTTCCGCCTATATGGTCAAGCAGGTAGGCGAACGGCTTGCCATGAACACGCCGATCCAGGGAAGCGCGGCTGATATTATCAAGCTTGCCATGATCAAAGTGTTCCGGGCACTGCGTGATCAGGGGCTTAGATCACGGCTGATCCTGCAGGTGCACGATGAGCTGATCATCAATACTCGTGAAGAAGAAAAGGAACAGGTGGAAAAACTGCTGACGGAGAACATGGAATCCGCCTATGAACTGGCAGTGAAATTAAAGGCGGACCTCAACGAGGGCGAAAGCTGGTATGAGTTGAAGTAGGAAATATGAACGGTAGAAAAGGACACGAAGATGCATGAGGACAGGAACGGACAGGACAAAAGAAACAGGATCCCGGTGATCGGGCTGACCGGTGGGATCGGTACAGGAAAATCCACCGTAGCAGAATATTTGAAAAAAGGTAATTACGCTCATGTGGATGCGGATCAGATCGGACGTGATCTGACGGCAGACGGCAGTGAGCTTCTGCCGGTGCTGGATCAGGTGTTTGGACCGGCAGGAGAGCTGGGAGAACCGGGAAAACCGATTTTGCGGGAAGATGGCTCACTTGATCGCAAAGCGCTGGGTGCCATCGCTTTTTCGGCACAGGAAAAGAAAGAAAAGCTGGATGAGATCATGCTGAAACATATCATTGAAGAAGTGGACAGACAAGTGGCTGCCTATCAGGCTGCGGAATGCGGCGAGCCTGTGGATCCCGGGGATCGGGAGAGAGCCGAGTCTGCAAAGGTCCCGATCCCGGGGATCCTTATCGATGCGCCGCTGCTTTTTGAAGCAGGGCTTGCGGACAGGTGCGACCGGATACTTTTAGTGACGGCGGATCTGGATGCGAGGATCCGGCGCGTGTGCGCGCGGGATCAGGTTTCAGAGCAGGCGGTGCGTGATCGGATCAGCTGCCAGATGAGCGAAGAAGAGAAGAAAAAAAGATCGGATCTTATCGTAGATAATTCGGGAACGAGAGAAGAACTGGAGAAACAGCTGAAGTCTCTTCTGTTTTCGGATCCGTTTTAGGAAAGCAACCTGTTTTGTGGGGATTTTTTTGTAATTTTTCCGCAAAACAGGGAAATATATCATTGACAAATGGGATGGAAATCCGTACAATAGAGTGGTACTGATTTTTCAGTATAAATCAATTCAATATATGCGGCCTTGGCGGAATAGGCAGACGCGCACGTTTGAGGGGCGTGTGGGAGACCGTACCGGTTCAAGTCCGGTAGGCCGCACCATTTTGAAATGCTGGAATCGATTGACTCCGGCATTTTTTTATAACGTGAGACATATCTTCCGAGGATGTGTCTGTAGTTTCAAAGAACACAGGAGATGGACATGAACAACATCGTATCCTATGCGAAAGAACATATGGAGAGTTTTGATGTGAGACCGCTGAACCGGGTGGACAGCCTGATCCTTTCGGAACTGTCGTATTTTCAGCTGCCTCAGGAACTTTCTAAAGCCAGAGGCTGGAGAGGCGTGCGCCTTGCGGAATTGTTCCGGGCAGAGTGCTTTGAGCAGATGTTTGACGGCGTATGGGACGGAGAAAGCTGCCGGCAGCTCCTGACGGCACTGTCAGCAAGTCCCAGGTTTCGTGATATTCATGTTATGGGATACCGGGAGCAGAGCAATGTTGCCGATGAAAAACAGTTTGCGGCCGTTACGTTTCGCCTTTCGAAGAGGCTGTTTTACGTGGCGTTCCGCGGGACGGACGCAACACCGGTCGGCTGGAAAGAGGATTTCAACATGGCGTTCCAGTATCCTGTGCCGTCGCAGGAAGCGGCAGCTGCTTATCTGAATGAGGCGGCGTTTCACTGCCGTGGAAGGTTTCTTGTAGGCGGCCACTCAAAAGGTGGTAATCTGGCAGTCTATGCGGCTGCGAATTGCGGGAAAAGGGCGCGAAAGAGGATAGAGAAGATCTATTCCCATGATGGTCCTGGATTTGCGCAGGAGGTGCTTGAGAGCGATTTGTTTCAGGCTGTTTTGACGCGGATCGAAAAAACGGTGCCACAGTCTTCGCTGATCGGAATGCTTTTTGAAAATCAGGAGGACTTCACGATAGTCAAAAGCAGGGGAATCGGTCTTCTGCAGCATGATCCGTATTCCTGGGTGGTGGAGGACGGAGATTTCACTTATCCGGATCGTTTGACGGCAGATGCCAGGTATCTGGACCGGACGCTGAATCAGTGGATAAGATCCCTTTCTCAGGAGGATCGGGAACGGTTCGTTGACGGGCTGTATGATCTGATCGAGGAAAACGGCATAAAATCGTTTACGGAGATCCGTGATGACTGGAGAAAGAACATCCCGGCACTGGTTCATTCCGTGACACATATGGATGAGGATACGAAGGAATTCATGCAGCGCAGTTTAAAGGAACTGGCAGCCATGAGTTTTCAGAATATAACGGGGATATTTCGGGGAAAAAGAGGAGAAGAAACAGGAGTCAGACGAGGAGCGGAAAAAATAACAGAGCATGAGAGAAAACAGGAGTCAAAACAGGGGGACAAATAAAAAACGGTCTGCCGGACCGGGGAATTCTAAGCAGACCGGTCGCTTGAAAAGAACTGCCGGAGGGCGGCAGAGTCGAACGTCTGCGTCCGCAGGGCGCAGGAGCGGTCGCGGCGCCGGTGGTCGCGTCAGCCGCAGCAGGAGTGCACGCCCGCAGGGAGGCGGCAGCCTTTGCAGAAAGAAAAAGGGATTCTTGATTTTTTTAGGGATCCTGGCGATCGTTGTGGCAGGTGGTCTGATACAAAATCTGTTTTTGTATCGGGCGGAGTCGCAGGTGGATCCGAACGAACCGTACCCGGTGAAGGGGGTCGATGTGTCGGAACATCAGAAGGATATCGACTGGAAGGGGCTGGCGTCAGAGGACATCAGTTTTGCGTTTATCAAGGCGACGGAGGGGAGTTCGTATGTGGATAAGCGGTTTGAGGAGAACTGGAAGCATGCGAATCGGACGGATCTGAAGGTCGGTGCGTACCATTTTATGAGTTATGATACGCCGGGAAAGTCGCAGGCGGAGAATTTTATCAAGCAGGTGCACTGGCGTTTCGGGATGATGCCGCCGGTGGTCGATGTTGAGTTTTACGGGGACTACATCAGTTCTCATCCCAAGAAAAGTCAGATGTATGATGTTCTGGATGTGATCCTGGATGAATTTGAGGCGAAGTACGGTCGCAGGCCGATCATTTATACGAATACATATATTTACAAGAATTATATTTCCGGCAGGTACGATGATTATCCGATCTGGATCAGCGATCCGGGTCTTTCGGAGAAGCTTCCGGACGGGCGTGAGTGGACGTTCTGCCAGTACACGTTCAAGGCGAAGTCAAAGTACATCGCGGACGGGAAAAAATACGTGGATATGAATGTGTTCAACGGAAGCCGGTGGGAGTTCCGGCAATACGACGGAAAGTAGAAGTGTCCTGAGGGATGCGTCAGATCAGCACAGGAAAGACAGGAGGAATCAATGCTTTCAAAATTCAGCATTAAAAAGCCGTTTACGATATTGGTTGCGGTGGTCATCGTCATCGTGTTCGGGGTGATCGCCCTTACTAAGATGACACCTGATCTGTTTCCGAAAATCAACACGCCGTATGTGATCGTCATGACCACGTATCCG
>JABLTL010009915.1_pt1 | contig 17168 bp, 20 predicted proteins | sample 7160151 | NCBI WGS metagenome assembly JABLTL01 (sample SAMN14651223, study PRJNA627086) | human gut metagenome | isolation source: feces | host: Homo sapiens
AACCCGCGACCCCCTCCTTGGCAAGGAGGTGCTCCACCGCTGAGCCACTCGCGCATTTTGTCGTTTTGTACTTCGTACCGACGACGTGTTATATATTAGCATAGTAGTTCTATATGTGTCAACAACTTTTTGAAAAAAATTTTAAAATTGTAGCTTGCTTTATACAGGCATTTCTCCTATAATTGAGTATCATTATAAAGATTATTATTGAAGGGGCGGTAAAATGTCTGAGAAGATAATAAAGGATCAGGAAGAAACAAAAGAAGAAACGAAAATCGGGTCTGAAGAAATCGTAAAAAATGGAGAAACGAAAACCGGGTCTGAAGAGATTGTCAAGAATGAAGAAAAAGAAGTACCTGAGAAAGTGGATGCAAATTCATCGTTCTGGTCAAAGGTAAAGCATTTTTTGAAATATTCGATTCAGACATGGATCGCACGGTGTTTTCTGATTGCATTTGGCCTGGAGCTTCTTATGGAGATATTGGGCAGGCGGTCGCTGGTACTTGGTGTGAAGTTTATGGTATCTTCGCCAATTGTGTTCTTATATAATACCTCCATCATATTCTTTACCTTATTGTTTGCGCTGTTCTTAAGAAAGCGGGTATTCGGTATCGTGCTGATCAGTATTGTCTGGCTGATCTGCGGTTTTGCAAACTTTGTGGTACTTGGCTATCGTATCACACCATTTGCAGCGATTGACCTTCTGATGGTGAAGGATGTGATATCCATGCTGGACGTATATTTCTCCAAGGTACAGCAGGTGCTTCTGGTCGTGGCAGCGGTGGCGGCGATCGCCGGAATCGTAATCCTGTTCCGGAAATCTCCGAAGTTTGAGGGGAAAAAGCATGTCATGCGGACGATGGTTGTCTGTATTGTTATGTGGATTGGCATTATGTTCTTTACGAACTTTAACGTGAGCCATAACATTATCTCGGATGATTTTGCAAATCTCGGTATGGCATATCAGGATTATGGGTTTGCGTATTGTTTTACGAACAGTATTATTGACAATGGTATTTCGAAGCCGGATGATTATGATGAATCGACGATGCTTCATTTGAAAAATGAATTAAACAGCGAAGAATTCGATGCGGATGAATCAAAGAAAAAAACACCGAATATTGTCTGTGTACAGTTAGAATCCTTCTTCGATCCGAATGTGGTAGAGGGATTGACGCTCTCAGAAAATCCGATTCCGAATTTCACGAAACTGAAAGAAAAATTCCCATCCGGATATTTCACGATGCCAGCGCTTGGTGCCGGCACTGCAAATTCCGAATTTGAGGTGCTGACGGGAATCCGCTCCGCATATTTTGGAGCCGGCGAGTATCCATATAAGACAACGGTCAATAAAGTGCCGGTGGAGGGCATGTGCAGTCTGCTGGAGAAGGAAGGGTATCATACCTTCGCGATGCATAATAATAAGTCATCCTTCTATGACCGGAAGGATGTCTACAATGAGATGGGATTTGAGCGGTTTATCTCACTGGAATATATGTATAATGTACAGAAAACTTCAACCGGATGGGCGAAGGATCAAGTGCTGGTGGATAACATCAAGAACTGTCTGCGAAGCACAGAGGGTTCGGATTTTGTATTCACAATCAGCGTACAGGGACATGGCAAATATCCGGAGGAGTTAGGTGCCTGTGATGAGAAAATCAAGGTCAGCTATCCACAGGATCCGGTGAAGGAAAATCAGCTTACTTATTATGTCAACCAGTTACATGAGATGGATCAGATGATCCATGATCTGATCACGGCTCTGGATAACACTGGCGAGGAGTATGTGTTGTTGCTGTATGGCGATCATCTGCCAACGATCACATTTGACGATGATCAGCTTCCACATAGCCAGTTCCAGACAGAATATATTCTGGTCAATAACATGAATCTGGACATTCCGGATGAAGATATTCGTGCAAGTGATATATCAACGAAGATATTTAAAGCATTGAATCTGAATATGGGATATGTGCAGCGGGCACACTGCTTGTATCAGGATAACGAAGAAGAACTTGACCATGCGGTGACATTGCTGGCATATGATATGCTGTTTGGAGATGATTATGTCTATGATGGTCAGTCGCCGGTTCCGGAAGTTGGGGAAAAACCGATGATTATGGGACTGGAGGAGATTGGAATCAGCCGGGTTTCCAATGAGGGCGATCATGCCGTGGTACGGGGAAGAAACTTCAATGAATATTCCAAGGTGTATGATGGCGAGGATCAATTAGAAACGGTCTATGTTGATCGAAATACATTGATGGTACAGGATCAGACATTAAGCGATGGAGCCTTAATCACAGTCAAACAGGTGGATGACTCGGGACATGTTTTAAGCTCATCTTCGGACTATACATTTCATTGAGGTACAGATACACGGATTTAATGACAAAATTAACAACAATTTGGATTTAGTGTTTGAATACTCGATAGAGGTATGCTATAATTATCGTTAACCTATTTCAAATTAATACTAAGGAGAGGGCACATGGTACCTGCAATTGATGTAAAGCACATTAACCCTTTTTTGCAGTCGAGTATTTCTATTGTAGAAAGTGTTACTCAGGTGAAGTTGACAGTCGGCAAGCCTGAGATGACAGATTTTCATTTACATGACAAATATTATGCAATTCAGGTCGGCGTAGTGGGAGAAATGAAAGGTCAGGTAATTCTGGCAATCCGGGAGAACAATGCAAAGGATATTGCATCCCGTATGATGTTCGGAATGCCAGTGAATGAGTTGGATGAGATGGCATCCTCCGCATTAAATGAACTGGGAAATATGATTATGGGGAATACGGCAACGATTTTTTCCACACTTGGAATTATCATCGATATTACGCCGCCGCTTGCTGTATATGGCAATGACTTACAGTTGAAGTCGGATATAGATGGAATTAAAGTACCTTTGATGTATGGCGGGGAAGAATACATCGGACTTTACATCTGCGTTTACGAGGATAAGTAATACCTGAACCTTCATCGGTTCGAATTACCTAATATAATCAGACTAAAGAAAGGAAAGGAAAAAGACAAATGGGTAAGATTATTGGTAAGGGAATCACATTTGATGATGTTTTATTAGTACCACAGTTTTCAAGTGTTATTCCAAATGACGTTGTTCTATCAACACAGCTCACAAAGAAAATCAGGTTGAATATTCCTCTTATGAGTGCCGGTATGGACACTGTCACAGAGCACAGAATGGCAATCGCCATGGCCAGACAGGGTGGAATCGGAGTTATTCATAAAAACATGTCGATTCAGCAGCAGGCAGAGGAAGTTGATAAAGTAAAACGTTCAGAGAACGGAGTTATCTCTGATCCATTTTCTCTTTCACCGGAGCATACACTTGATGATGCAGATAAGCTGATGGCGAAGTTCCGCATTTCCGGTGTGCCGATTACAGAAAACGGCAAATTGGTAGGTATTATCACGAACCGTGACTTGAAGTTCGAGACAGATTACTCAAAGAAGATCAAGGAGTCCATGACATCTGAGAATCTCATTACAGCAAAAGAGGGTATCACACTCGAGGAGGCAAAGGCAATTCTCGGAAAAGCCAGAAAAGAGAAGCTTCCTATCGTCGATGATAACATGATGTTGAAGGGACTTATTACAATCAAGGATATCGAGAAGCAGATCAAGTATCCAAATGCAGCCAAGGATGCACAGGGCAGACTTCTCTGTGCCGCAGCCGTTGGTGTTACACCGGATATCTGCGACAGAGTAGACGAGCTTGTAAAGTCCAAGGTAGATGCAATCGTTATCGATACAGCACATGGACATTCTGAGAACGTTCTTAAGACATTTGCTATGATCAAGGAGAAGTATCCGGATCTTGATGTTATCGCTGGTAACGTAGCTACAAAGTCCGGTACACAGGCTATGATCGATGCAGGCGTGGATGCCGTAAAGATCGGTATCGGACCTGGTTCTATCTGTACAACGCGTATCGTAGCCGGTATCGGTGTTCCACAGATTACAGCAATCATGCAGGCATATGAGGCAGCACATGCAGCGGGAATCCCAGTTATCGCAGATGGCGGTATCAAGTATTCCGGCGATATCACAAAGGCACTTGCAGCCGGTGCGAATGTATGTATGATGGGTAGCCTCTTCGCGGGTACGGATGAGAGCCCTGGAGATTTCGAGCTGTATCAGGGAAGAAAATACAAGGTATACCGTGGTATGGGTAGTATCGCAGCGATGGAGAATGGTAGTAAAGACCGTTATTTCCAGGCAAATGCAAAGAAGCTTGTACCGGAAGGTGTCGAAGGTCGTGTGGCATACAAGGGTACGGTTGAAGATACTGTATTCCAGTTGATTGGTGGACTTCGTGCAGGTATGGGTTACTGTGGTGCGAAGACAATCGAGGAGCTTCATGAGAAGGCAGAGTTCGTTGAGATTTCAGCCGCTTCTCTGAAGGAGAGCCATCCACATGATATCCAGATTACAAAGGAAGCACCAAACTACAGTGTGGAGTAATCGGAAAATCTCTATATAAAAATCAGAGACATTCTGTGAGAGAAATCTTGCAGGATGTCTTTTTTATGCATTTTTTTCCGTATGTATGATTGTATCAAATTCTATACAATTATCCCCCAAAAATATATTTACAAATGATAATTGAAATGTTATATTGCGAAATGGATGGTATTCGAGAGAAACTATACTGGGAAATGAATATGGTGCACACCCCTTTGGTCAGAAAGAAGAGGTGATGGTATGAAGATTGGATTGATTGGAGCTGGCAGAATGGGCTTTACGCTCGGCAGACATTTATCCGATTTCGCAAAGTCACATGCAGAGATGCTCTGTGTGGAGGGCTTCTATAGTCGGAATCCGGAGAGTGCGAGAGAGGCAGCGAGATTTACTGGTACGAAATACTATGAAGACATGGAGACATTGGTTCAGGCGTGTGATACTATATTTTTAACGGTTCCGGACGGACAAATCGCGAACGTGGCAGAAGAAATTGCAGCTAGTTCGGTGTGTCTGGATGGAAAAACGATGATTCATACAAGTGGGGCTCTTTCCTCACGTATATTTTCTGGTATGGGTAGTCGCGTAAGCGGGTATTCAATACATCCTATTTATGCAGTGAATTCGAAGACGGATTCCTACATACATTTCCAAGACTGTTACATGACGATTGAAGGCGAAGGAACGAAGACGCAGGAACTCATATGCCTGTTTGAGAAAATGGGACATACGATCCGGCAGATTTCCGCAGACCAAAAGGCGAAATATCATGCATCGGCAGTATTTGCAAGCAATCTGGTGATCGGACTATATAAGATGGGGACAACCCTTCTTTCGGAGTGCGGATTTACACCGGAGGAGGCAGAGCACGCACTGATGCCGCTCTTTGCAAATAATGCAGAGAATATGGAACGCTTTGGCTGCGAGAAAGCATTGACGGGACCGGTCAGCCGCGGCGATGTGGCAACGGTGGAGAAGCATCTGCAGGCACTCGACGGCGATGCGCGTGAGGTGTACCGGCTGCTTTCGAAGCAATTGTGCAATGCGGACAGTCAGGCAATTCAAACTATATTGGATATGAAGGAGTAAACCATGAAAAAAACAGTAACTACTTTTGCAAAGGCAAAGGCTTCCGGCGAGAAGCTTACAATGTTGACAGCGTATGATTATTCGACAGCCAAACTGATGGATGAGGCAGGTGTGGATTCGATTCTGGTCGGCGATTCCCTCGGAAATGTCGTGCTTGGATATGAGGACACAGTTTCCGTAACAATGGAAGATATGATCCATCATGGCGCCGCAGTTGCACGTGGTGCGAAGGAAGCTTTGGTCGTAATCGATATGCCGTTTATGTCTTATCAGACATCGGTCTATGATGCGGTTGTTAATGCGGGACGTCTGATGAAGGAAGGTCGTGCCAATGCAGTGAAATTAGAGGGTGGTGTGGAAGTAGCACCACAGATTAAAGCAATCACACAGGCAGGTATCCCGGTGTGTGCACATATCGGACTTACCCCACAGTCTATCAATGCATTTGGTGGATTCAAAGTACAGGGAAAGACGGAAGCGGCTGCACAGAAGCTGATTGACGATGCGCTGGCTGTACAGGATGCGGGTGCATTTGCAGTGGTACTTGAATGTGTACCGGAGAAGCTGGCTACGCTTGTGACAGAGAAGTTAGATATTCCGACCATCGGTATCGGTGCCGGAAATGGCTGCGACGGACAGGTGCTTGTATATGCAGATATGCTTGGCATGTTCAGTGATTTCACACCGAAGTTTGTGAAGCGTTTCGCAGAGATTGGACCGCAGATGACCGACGGGTTCAAGTCGTATATCAAGGAAGTGAAAGATGGCACATATCCTTCTGCAGAGCATACATATGCGATTGCAGATGATGTAATCGAGAAATTGTACTAAGGTGCGAAAACATTTACGTGTTCTAAAAGAGTTGTACATAATTTCAAATTCCACGCAGACGCGCTCTCGCTCGGTTCAGCACGCAGTGGTACTAAACTCGTGACAACAGGTTGTCACTTGTTAAGTACCAGCGTGCTTCAACGGTCTGCGCTAAAATTTGAATTATGTACAACTCCATATACACCTATTATGTTTTCGTTGCTTTACAATAAAACTTTGAATATTGAAAGGAAGAAATAACATGGAAATCGTATCAACAGTGAAGGAAGTTCGGGATAGAGTCAAGGCATGGAAGAAGGAGGGCAAGCAGGTTGGTCTGGTGCCGACAATGGGATATCTGCATGAGGGACATAAGAGCCTGATCGACAAGGCAGTTGCAGAAAATGATGCGGTTGTAGTCAGCGTATTTGTAAATCCAATGCAGTTTGGACCGACTGAGGATCTGGCAAGCTACCCAAGAGATCTGGAAGCAGATGCAAAGCTGTGTGAGGCAGCCGGCGCAAGTCTGATATTCCATCCGGAACCGGAGGAAATGTATAAGGATGGTTTCTGTTCTTTCGTTGATATGAACGGACTTACCAATGCACTGTGTGGATTGTCTCGCCCGGTTCATTTTCGTGGTGTATGTACGGTAGTGAATAAGCTGTTCAATATTGTACAGCCGGATAAGGCATATTTCGGTGAGAAGGATGCACAGCAGCTCGCTGTAATCAAGCGTATGGTTACCGATCTGAATATGGATATTGAAATCGTTGGATGTCCGATCATCCGTGAAGCAGACGGACTTGCAAAGAGCTCCAGAAATACATACCTTTCTCCGGAGTCCAGAAAGCAGGCGGTGATCCTGTCTAAGGCAATCTTCCTTGGGAAGAAGATGGTAGAAGATGGCGAGCGTGACGCAGCGAAGATCAAGAAGGCTATGACTGATTTGATCAACACAATGCCGCTTGCAACGATCGATTATGTGGAGATCGTAGATGGTATGACCATGCAGAGCATCAACACATTGAAGGGTGACATCTTGTGTGCAATCGCAGTCAATATCGGCGGCGAAGCAAGACTTATTGATAATTTCCACTATACAGTTTAAGAGTTAGATAAAAAAGGAGATACATGTATGACAGTCAATATGCTGAAAAGTAAAATACATCGCGCAACGGTAAAGCAGGCGGAATTGCAGTACGTCGGCAGCATCACGATCGATGAGGCACTGATGGAGGCGGCTGGCATCTTTGAATATGAGAAGGTGCAGATCGTCGATATCGAAAATGGAAACCGTTTCGAGACGTATGTGATCGCCGGTGAGCGTGAGAGCGGCATGATCTGCTTAAACGGCGCTGCCGCAAGACAGGTGTGTGTCGGAGATAAGATCATCATTATGTGTTATGCAGATATGACGCCGGAAGAGGTACAGACACATAAGCCGAAGGTTGTATTTGTGGATGAGGAGAATAAGATTTCGAGACTGACAAATTACGAGAAACATGGTAGACTAGAGGATATGTGAAATATACCTTGGACTAGGAGGAACATTATGCTTACAGGAAAGAAGATCGTGCTCGGTGTAAGTGGTGGTATCGCAGCCTACAAGATGGCGAATGTTGCAAGCATGCTTTCCAAGCTGCATGCAGACATCCATGTTGTGATGACAGAGAATGCGACACATTTTATTACACCGGAAACATTTGAAGTACTGACAGGAAATCACTGTTATACAGATACATTTGACCGTTGCATGGAACTGCATGTACCGCATATCGCGCTCGGCACGCAGGCGGATGCAATCCTGATCGCCCCTGCAAGTGCAGATGTAGTTGGCAAGATTGCAAATGGAATTGCAGACGATATGCTCACAACCTGTGTGCTTCCTGCAACCTGTCCGGTTATGCTTGCCCCATCCATGAATGTACATATGTACGAGAATCCGATTGTGCAGGATAACATGAAGAGGCTTGCCTCTTATGGATATGAGATCATCGAGGCTGACGAAGGATATCTGGCATGCCGGGATATCGGCAAAGGAAAGCTTCCGCCGGAGCATGTGCTTGTGGATTATATTATCCGTGCCTGCGCAATGGACAAAGACCTTGCAGGCAAGAAAGTGCTTGTGACAGCCGGTGCCACACAGGAATCCATCGATCCGGTCCGTTATATCACGAATCATTCGACCGGCAAGATGGGGTATGCATTGGCACGTATGGCGGCATTCCGTGGCGCCAAGGTTACACTTGTGGCTGGACCGACGAATCTGGAGGATCCATTGTTTGTCGATATGGTGAAGGTTGTTACAGCGGAAGATATGTATGAGGCAGTGACAAGCCGGAGCGCGGATATGGATATCATCATCAAGGCAGCGGCGGTTGCCGATTACCGCCCGGAAAATGTCAGCGATGAAAAAATCAAAAAGCAGGATGGCAGCATGGCTATTCCACTTACAAGAACAAAGGATATTCTGGCATATCTTGGCGAGCATAAGAAGGACAGACAGTTTATCTGCGGATTTTCTATGGAGACAGAGCATATGGTAGAAAATTCAAAGAAGAAGTTAGAGAAGAAGCATATTGACATGGTTGCTGCGAACAACCTGAAGGTAGAGGGTGCCGGATTCGGCGTCGATACGAATATTATGACACTCATAACAAAAGAGGGAGAAAAAGAACTCCCTCTGATGAGTAAAGAAGATGTCGCAAATGCGATATTGGATGAAATTGTTGCAAAGATAAACTAATCATTTGGTATATCATGAAATCTGCCAGCGAGTTCTTCAGTTTTGACGATATTGATAAACGCATGTGGATCAATCGAACGAATCAGAGGAATGAGCTGGCGTTTTGCTTCTGTGTTGATGACAGAATAGATCAAAGTTTTCTCTTTTTCTTCATAACAGCCGATGCCCTGAAACAGCGTGGCGTCGTGGTTGGTTGTTTCCCGTATTGCTTTATAGATCTGTTCGGAGTAATCCGAGATGATAAATAATGTTTCTTTTTTGTATCGTTTATAAAGAATCTGAATCGCCTGTGTGCTGCAGAACTGGAAGATGATCGAATAAAGCGCAATCGACCAGCCGAAGAGGTAACCGGCCAGAATCAGCAGCATGACATTTCCGAATAATATATAGTTCCAGGCATCAATTCCTTTGCGCTGGGACAGATAGATGCTGATGAAGTCTGTACCGCCGGTTGTTGTGCCAACATTTAAGCACAGGCTGATGGCGAATCCGTTGATCAGACCGCCGAACACACTGTTCAGCATGGCGTCCTGCGTAAATACATAGGCAGGCAGGATGTCGACGAAAATACTCGACAGGATGATCGTGAGAATCGAGTAGAGTGTGAATTTCCGTCCGATGAATTTGAACCCGATGTAGACCGGGATGATATTTAACAGGACATTTAGCAGTGTATATGGAACATGAATGTGCAGGAATTTCTGGAAGATCTCCTGCAGAAGCAGAGATAATCCGGAGAAACCGCCCGGAAATAATCCCGCAGGACGTGCGAAACAGCACAGATTCCATGCGAAGATGATGGACGCGAGGATAACGATGAAGATCCGGAATACCTGATAGAATTTCGGGTGTTTGTATTCAATGGACTGGAACATGGCGAACCCTCCTTTGCGGTGTGTGGAATTTGTGGATATGTTGGTATTTCATTGCAGTAATATAAGATGTATTGAAACTAAGAAGTACTAGATGTTCTGATATAGATAGTTGTAATTGTACGCAACCGCCGCCAATTCGCCATCCGTGGCTCAGTGGCGGCTTGTTTGAACATCGTGTTCAAACATTGCTGATTATACTCAGAACATCAAGAACTTCTAAGTTCCAAACATATCCATATTACTGCAATGAAATACAACCATATATCTACAAATTACAGAACATCTTGATGTTTGATTATTTGTTGCTTTCTTTCAAATTATAAATATAGTATACTATGATTAGTTGAATTTATAAATATAGTTTAGGTAAAAAGAGGAACGAAAGTGAAGAAAAACGATAGCATAGAATTAGTGATAGAGGATATGGGAACAGACGGCGAAGGAATCGGACATGTAGCGACTGAGGACGGCAGAAGCATCGCAGTATTCGTGAAGGATGCCGTGATGGGCGATACGATCCGCGCCGCAATCACGAAGGTCAAAAAGCAGTATGTGTATGCGCGGTTGGTGGAAGTAATTAAGCCGTCACCATATCGTGTAGAACCGAAATGTCCGGTGGCAAGACCATGCGGAGGCTGTACCTTGCAGCATGTGAGCTACGAAAAACAGCTTGATTACAAATGGAACAAAGTTAAGAACTGTCTTTCGCGTATCGGTGGAATCGAGCATCCGGAAGATCTGATGGAGCCGATCATCGGCATGGAAAATCCGTGGAATTACCGGAACAAAGCGCAGTTCCCGGTGGGACGGGACAAGGGTGGAAAGGTCGTAACAGGATTTTATGCAGGAAGAACCCATACGATCATCGACACGCCGCATTGCGATATTCAGGCGGAGGGCAATGATACAATTATTAAATGTGTGCGGGATTTCCTGCAGGAATATAATATTTCAACTTATGATGAGGAGACGCATACTGGTCTGATGCGCCATATCTTAACAAGGGTAGGATTTACAACCGGTGAGATCATGGTGTGCCTGATCATCAATGGCACGAAGCTGCCACATGCGGATGTGCTGGTAGAGCGGCTACGCCAGATCGATGGAATGACGAGCATCAGCATCAATATCAATCAGGAAAAGACGAACCGGATTCTGGGAGATACATGCAGGACCTTATGGGGACAGGATTATATTACGGATTATATCGGTGATGTGAAATATCAGATATCACCATTGTCGTTCTATCAGGTAAACCCGGTGCAGACAAAGAAACTGTATGACAAGGCATTGGAATATGCCAATCTGCAGGGCGGGGAGACAGTCTGGGATCTGTACTGCGGTATCGGAACTATCTCACTGTTCTTGAGCAAAAAGGCAGCGAAGGTGTATGGCGTGGAAATCGTCCCACAGGCAATCGCCGATGCGAAGGTAAATGCGCAGATCAACGGCATCAAAAATGTGCAATTCTTCGTTGGCAAGGCAGAAGAAGTGCTTCCAGCTGAATACAAGGAACACGGCGTATATGCGGATGTGATCGTTGTCGATCCGCCACGCAAGGGCTGTGATGAGACGTTATTACAGACAATCGCAGATATGCAGCCAAAGCGGATGGTCTACGTGAGTTGTGATCCAGCGACGCTAGCCAGAGATGTGAAGCGCATGGGAGAGCTTGGGTATCAGGTTGAGAAGGTTGCGGTCGTGGATCAATTTTGCCAAGGGGGGCATGTGGAAACTGTTTGTTTGCTGGCAAGAAAAGATAAATAAAGGCTGAAAAGTGGCGTATTTCCGGGCTTTTTGCGAGGCTAGTATCATCAGAGAAGCCTTGTGGAAAGCTCGGTTTTCTTGCATGGAAACATATCTACTTTTTAGTCTGACTGGAGAAAAAGTGAATGATCGAAAAAATACAGTAGGGTTTAGGCTGCGGATTAGATGTCATAGGTTGTGGCACTGGGATTGTTGTCAGAAACGACCGCAGTTTAAGCCACTAGATACTATGAGGCAGATTTGGCAGTGGAATAGATGACAGGAGGGTTTTGATATGGCAGAAAAACATACAGACGAGAAACTTTATAGAGTAGTTCGTAAAGATGGCAGTCACTTAAATACAAAGGTGAATCCGGATGGTACGAAATCTGCATTGCAATTCACCGATGATAATAATGATTTAAATGGTCCCGTTGATTTGCTGGAAGTGGATGAAGAAGAATTAATAAGAACCGAATACATTTCTGTCCCACAAGCGGAGCGTTCTCTTGGAGAACGACTTATTGATGAAGTTGTTATTCCCGCGATTAGAGATGCAACCACTCAGCTACTTGAGTATGGAACTGAAAAAGCGGAGATATGGATAGAAGAGAAAGTAGTTCCAGTGGCAAAATCAAAAGTGAAGGCTGGGTGGGAAAATCTCAAATTGTTCATATCTGCAATAAAGGATTTTGATAAACCCATAAAAGCCACTCAAATCGTCACTGAACACAAAAACACCTTTAAGGCAAGTGAGGTTGAAGTTGTTAACACGGTTGAGGATCAGGAAGAGAAGAAGTATGCACTCTCACCAGAAGAAGTAGAACTTTTATTAGATACAGCAAGGCGGAGCGCATTAATGATAGCGGCAAGTTTAAGTATTCTCAACAATTCAGTTGTAATGGATGATGGAACGGACCCGGAGAGAATTGAGATGATTCAAAGAGGAATAGAACAGTTGTCGTCTAAAGATATTACAACACAGATTGATCTGCTGCTCGAAGATAAAAATAGCGGACTTTTAGATGATGCCTCGATTTTTATGCTGAGAGCTTTCAGGGAAGGAATGTTTATTGGGAATGGTACGCCAATACCTGTAAGTCGATATACCGGAACTGAGAATTAAAATTAGAGTTTGGGAATGGAGTAATAATTATGAATAAATATGAGATTGAGACAGCGATAATTGAAGAGCTGAAGAACTTTATGCCATCAATAAAAAATGTGCCATTTGACAAGGGCCTTCCTTTAATGCAAAGAGAAGCATGGAGATTGGCGGATAAATATGACACAGATGGTGCGAATGTGATTAATATTATGATGAAAAGATTTGAGGAATTGAAGGATGAAAGCTAAAAAAGGTCTTGCACTTGTTATTGCGAATGCAGATTATTTACAGCAAAACAAGCTTCCAACTTGCAAAAAAGATGGAAACGATATGCAGAAAGTGTTAGAATATCTAAATTTTGATGTGATATCAGGAAGTGATTTAAAAAGAACATCTATGTATGATTTGATATCAAAATTTCTTGAGGTAGCAGGATTATATTCGACTATTTTAGTGTACTACACGGGACACGGTGTTCAAATAGATGGTGAAAATTATTTTGTTCCAATTGATTGTGAATATAAGAATTCAAAGGCTATTTTCACAGAGACTCAATTGGTAGGGATTAATGCTATAACAGATTTCATGACTGCTAATCCAAGTAAAACGAACATTATGATTTTGGATGCATGCAGGTCTAATCCAGGATTCTCAAAAGATGTTGTGGTCGATGGTCTGACAGAGGTGATGGCAGGCAATGGAACATTGATTGCCTTTGCAACAGCGCCGAATAAAGTTGCACTAGCTTCTCAGAATGAAGACGAAAACAGCTTTTATACTAAGGCTTTGTTAGATAATATCGTACGTCCGAACATTAAAATAGAAGATATGTTTAAGTCCGTCAGGAATGATGTTGTATTATTATCTGACGGCGAACAAGTACCATGGGAAAATACTTCGTTAAATAAGGATTTTTACTTTAATACAATGTCTCAAGACGAAATTGATGAGCAGATATATCAAAGTATTCGAAATAATTATGCTGCTGAAACACTTGTGTTACTAAGCCGCATGACCGATTATTCGATATCAGATTTACTGCGTATTCACACTAAACAAAAAAGTGAAAAACCGGGCGGAATATACTTTAAACGGAAAGCAGAATTAGAACAGTATATTTTAGAGCAGACATTAGAATTAGGATTTGTTATGAATAATTATAGATGGTGCTATAAAGGTGTTCCCGTACATATGGGAGAATTTTTTCATAATCCCAATGTAAAATTAAGAAGTCTATAGTACATAGAGAATAAAATAGCCCTCCCGGCCATCATGGCCAGGAGGGTTTCGTGCGTCTATGGGATTTATACGTCCATATCGATACTAACACCGGATTTCATTTCAACGGTGATGTGGTCATCCCAGATGGTGATCTGTTTGATCCAGCGTCGTACCAGCGATTCTTCAAATTCGGTGAGGTGGGTAGTCTGCTGTGCGATATAATCCTGTAGGTCATTGATCCGCTTTATCTGTTCATCCCTTGCGACAGTGTCGATGGTGGTTTGCTGGCGGAGTTCTCGAAGCCTGAATATTTCATCGGCAATTTCGTCATAGGCTTCTTTGCTCTGGGCTTTTTGGATAAGCTCTTGCTGTAGGGCCATCAGCTTCTCGTCGATGTTCTCAACGGAAGTTGCCTGCGAAGCTCGGATGACTGAGGCAATGTTGAGCTGTAGCTGTGTCTTATAGCTACTTTTGTCTCCAAGCATCTGGTTGATTGCCTTGACGACAGCATCCTGAAGGACCAGCTCGTTAATGGTTCTGACGTGGCATTCCAATCCGGTAGATTCCAGCCTGCTGATGCAGCGCCAGACGATAGATTTAACTCCACGATTGTTCCAGTGGAGTCTTCGGCCTGTAGTAGGAGTGCATTTGTTTCCTGATTGTATAAAATCTGGTCGATGTAGCCCTGCGCCATCAGTTTTGTTAAGGTTTCACGCTGCTCACTGTTCTGGCCGAGAAGTTGTTCCAAATTTGATATTGATAGTAGAGGTGACCTTTATCGTCACGATCCACACTCATTTGATTGACCATCAGCAGATAGAGAGCGATGACTTCACCTTTGCCATTTCGTATAATTTGCGCGTAGGCATTTCCATAAAGGAGAAGATGCGTCATCAAAGTCTCTCGGAAGACAAAGGACGTCATTTCCGGATTTGGCTCATCGTGAATCAGTCGATACAGAGGATGCTTGATTGCCTTTTCTTTACTACCGGAGTCAGTATACTTATAAACATGGACCGGCAGTCCTGCAATGGAATCCGAAAGAATTCTGACACAGGCGTAGACTGCAGTCATCTGCATGGCACTTCGTTCATTGACGGCTTTGCCAGAGTTGCTTCCGCCAAAGAGAATACGATAGGCGCTGCCATTGGTACTGTTGGTGGGCTTGTCTCTGGAGTAAAACAATCCTGATAAGAATCCCATAAATATTCCTTTCTGCCTTAAGAGGCGTATAAAATTCAAAGTTTCGTCATAAAATAATCTATGCAGATGCTTGCAATTGCAAGCAAAAACAAATATAATAAGAAAAAAGGAGGCGATACTATGGCAAATACATCCGCTGTTTATGCAAGAATAGATACAAATCTCAAGGATAATGCTGAGAGCATTCTTTCTCAGCTTGGCATTTCTCCATCTAGTGCAATCCAGATGCTTTATAGCCAGATTGTACTGAAAAAGGGTATGCCGTTTGAACTGAAACTTCCTTCTTCTAAGCCATTAGCTGTTGGTGCAATGACCAGAGAAGAACTTGATGCAGAACTTCAGAAGGGTGTTGATTCCATCAAAGCAGGAAAGATATATTCTGCAGATGAAGTTGATGCGGTACTTGCAAAAGAGTTTGGCATATGACGGATAGTTATAGTGTCGACTATTCTGTAGATGCACTTGGTGATTTACGTGAAATCTATTCGTACATTGCGAATGAACTTCTTGTTCCGGAAACAGCCAAAGCTCAGCTGAGACGAATTCGAAAGGAAGTTCGTTCATTGGATTTCATGCCAGCGCGGTATACTTTAGTTGAATGGGAACCTTGGCATTCGATGAAAATGCATCAGCTTCTGGTAGACAACTTTATTGTGTATTATCTTGTCGATGATAAAGTGAGAACAGTTACAGTAGCACGAATATTCTACGGTGGTCGGGATATCGAAGGAATTATAAATTCAAATAAATAAATAGAAGTGGAACTTTTTGTAAAATGATCTCCGTAAGTAGTACAGAACCATGACAGTTCTGATGCCTCTTGTGGAGGTTATTTTTATGCGAAAAAGAAGATATACAGATGCACAGATAGAAGAACTCAGTAAAGATCTGAACATTAAAGAGATTGCATTTGGTTGCAGCTGTGAATGTGCGTTTTCAGAAGCTGTGGACTTGTTTCCGTTTTGACAGGATATGTTTCCACGAACGGGCGCAAAGCCTGACATCAATCAGAAGCATCGTGCCAAGTTGAGACGGTAGTACTGCTCACTAAGAAATAAAAGAAAAGCAGTCAGAAATCGCATAAATACGGTACTTTTGCAATCTTTGTCTTACTTCTTTGAGAGTAGGATGAAGGTACTTGGAGAATTGAGCACTGTTCAGCTGCCTGTACTGTTTTTTCCAGCTATGCTCGCAGTTACTTTGAAAGTCGGTGTCAGCACGGTGGTGAAAATGTAAGAAGAATCAGAAGATTACTTTTCATGACGATATCTTGCTATGTGGTAAAGTTAAGATTTGCAACCTTCCGATTTTGGGATTATTTCTTAAACAGCTCAGAATGCGAACCAAGGCGATAAAGCATCAAAACAAGAACATCTCCACAAATCTCATAAATAAGCAGCTAGTCCTGTTCAATGTGGCACTCACGCGTGCCCTTATAGTTGCCTGTAAGATCATGGTCTCTGTATTTTGCTTTTTGGGAAGCTTCAAATCATTTTTGAACTGATTGGTAAACTGAATGTCGTATTTCATACGTCGAGAGCTGACTTAAGCGCATCCATACTGGAATAACGCGGAGCAGAAGGATCTTTCATCATTTTTCTGCCTTCCTCGATGGCAGCGGCTGTCGTATCATTCGGTACTTCCAGTTTTAACTCAAAAGGAATACCATGCTCACGGATAGCGGCTCTCAGGAACATATTTACAGCGGTTGTCATACTCAGACCAAGCTCATTGAAGATTTCATCCGCCTGGTCTTTGATTGCCTTGTCTGTGCGAATATTTAAATTAGTTGTTGCCATACAGAACACCTCCATTCAAGCAAAAAATATATATATAGAAATTCGGGCGATGTCAATACACTGTCATTATATGAGAT
>JABLTL010145783.1_pt1 | contig 17140 bp, 10 predicted proteins | sample 7160151 | NCBI WGS metagenome assembly JABLTL01 (sample SAMN14651223, study PRJNA627086) | human gut metagenome | isolation source: feces | host: Homo sapiens
CATCTGTAATATTCATTTGTTTGCTGCCCCTTTCATTTTTCATACGCACAGTTTGATTCTGTATTTATCTGCCACCATTACCAGCGACCTGATTATAATGCGTACCTTTCATTCTTTTCTACAATGATACGAACCTTGCCGTCCTCACCGGTGTAACAGGAATCTGCCCTGATCGTATCTCGGCTCTCAACGATGCAGTTCTCGATCCGGACATTATCGCCCAGATAAACATCATTGAGGATCACGGAATTCCTGATCACACAGTTGTTGCCTACGTAAACATCCTTGAACAGCACAGAATTCTCAACTGTACCATTGATGATGCATCCGCTTGCAACAAGACTGTTCTTTACGACTGCTCCCGGATTGTACTTCGCCGGTGGAAGGTCGTCGATCCTGGTCTTGATCGCCGGTTCCTGTTTGAAGAAATAGTTCCGGATCTCAGGCTGCAGGAATGCCATATTGGTCCGATAATATGCTTCCGCAGTGGAAATATTGCTCCAGTATGTATCTATCTTATAGCCGTAAATTCGTTTGAGGTTTTTGTAACGGATAAGGATATCGTTTACAAAATCATGTCTGCCTTCCTGGGCAGCGCGCTCCAGAAGCTCGATCAGCTGGCGGCGCCTGATGACATAAATACCGGTAGAGATCGTATTGTAATTGGATACGATCGGTTTCTCTTCGAATTCTTCGATCCTGCAGTCATCATTCATGCGGACCACGCCAAAACGCTCTACTTCACTCTGGTCCTTACATGTCGTACATACAACAGTGATGTCTGCACGTTTCGAAATATGGAAATCCAGAACCTTGTTGTAATCCATCTTGTAGACGCAGTCGCCGGATGCGATCACGACATACGGCTCATGGCTTTTCTTGAGGAAATCAATGTTCTGGTAAATGGCATCTGCTGTTCCCTGATACCACAGGCTGTTGTCCTTGGTGATCGTAGGGGTAAATACAAAAAGTCCTCCCTGCTTACGGCCGAAGTCCCACCATTTGGAGGAACTTAAGTGTTCGTTGAGGGATCTTGCGTTGTACTGGGTCAGTACGGCAACTTTCTGTACGTGTGAATTTGCCATATTGCTCAGTGCGAAATCTATACTGCGGTAACTTCCGGCTACCGGCATTGCTGCGATTGCTCTCTTGTCCGACAATTCCCGCATACGGCTGTTGTTGCCGCCTGCAAGGATAATCCCGATTGCCTTCATGACTGCTCACCATCCTTTGCTTTGATAATCTGTCCACTCTCAAGAATTCCGTTCGGATAATCCTCCGCTGCAGTAATTCCTGAAATTGCAGTGTTTCTTCCTATCTTAACATTGTCCGGTATGACGCTCTGCTCTCCGATCGTAGCAAGTCCGAACGCATAAACTGCAGGCTTGAGGACGTTCTTCGCCTCTTCTCCGCATCCAATGATAACGTTATCGCCAACGGTGACATCCTCTGCTATGATTGCCTTGTCCAGAACGGAGTTCTCTCCTATTACAGTGTTCCTCATAATGATGGAATCCTTCACAACCGTTCCCTTGCCGATCACGACATTCGGTCCGATGACGGAATGATAGACCTCTCCGTAGATCTCCGTGCCCTCGCCGATCAGACAGCAGTCTGTCACTGCATCCGCTGCGATATACTGAGGCGGGATAATATCTCCCTTGGTATAGATCCGCCAGTATTCTTCATAAAGATTGAACTCCGGAACAATGTCGATCAGTTCCATATTGGCTTCCCAATAAGATCCCAGAGTTCCAACATCCTTCCAGTATCCACTGTATTCGTAGGCAAAAAGTCTCTGCCCCTTGTCCTTACAATAGGGAAGGATATGCTTGCCAAAGTCACAGTTGCTCTGTGCCTTGAGTGCGATCAGAGCCTCCTTCAGCACAGGCCAGCTAAATATGTAAATTCCCATAGAAGCCAGATTGCTGCTCGGCTTCTCCGGTTTCTCCTCGAATTCCTTCACACGTCCTGTCTCGTCAGTCACCATGATGCCGAAACGACTTGCTTCCTCCATAGGGACAGGCATACATGCAATTGTGATATCCGCTTTGTTTGCCTTGTGGAAATTCAGCATGATCTCATAGTCCATCTTGTAGATGTGGTCGCCGGAAAGGATCAGCACATAATCCGGATTATACTGCTCCATGTAATCGAGATTCTGGAAAATCGCATTTGCTGTTCCTGTGTACCATTCGCTGTTGTCGCTCCTCTCATATGGAGGCAATACGGTCACACCGCCCTCATTCCTGTCCAGATCCCACGGGATTCCGATTCCGATATGTGTATTCAGACGCAATGGCTGATACTGCGTCAGAACGCCCACTGTGTCAATGCCTGAATTAATACAGTTACTCAGCGGAAAATCAATGATACGATATTTTCCCCCAAAGGCGACCGCTGGTTTCGCTACCTTAGCTGTCAATACTCCAAGTCTGCTGCCCTGACCGCCAGCCAGCAGCATGGCGATCATCTCTTTCTTAATCATGCACTCACCTCTTGTTTTTATGATTTCTTAATTATATCATACTCGTCTGGATTAGTGAACATTATTTACAATTTTTTTGTGCAAACTTTATGTTTTTTATATTTATTGCACACGTTTTTTGTATTACGGAAAAACGTTGCATTGCTTTTTATGTAAGTTTTGCACAATTTTTTGACATTTTATTGTGTATTTTTTCATCTATCAAACTTAGACTTTTCATTTCCACCCTCAAGAGGTATAATATTAGCGTAACTGTTTCGTATTTTCACAGTTAATAAATTAAGGAGATTATCATTATGTATCAGATAGACTTTCATAAACCGATCGCCATCCATTTCATTGGTATTGGCGGAATCAGCATGAGCGGACTGGCTGAGGTCCTTCTGGAAGAGGGATTCACCATCTCCGGCTCTGACGCTAAGAAAAGCCCGCTGACCACTCTTCTCGAGGAAAAAGGGGCTACCCTCTACTACGGACAGCGTGCTTCCAACATCAAGGACTCTGTTGACGTTGTTGTTTACACAGCAGCCATCCATCCGGACAACCCGGAATTCGCCTGTGCAAAGGAGAAAGGCATCCCGATGCTCACCAGAGCGCAGCTTCTCGGACAGATCATGCGCAACTACGACACCCCGATCGCAGTATCCGGAACTCATGGCAAGACTACCACAACTTCCATGATCTCCCACATCCTGCTCAAGGGTAAATGCGACCCGACCATCAGTGTCGGCGGTATCCTTCCGGCGATCGGCGGAAATATCCGTGTCGGTCAGTCAGAGACTTTCCTCACCGAAGCCTGCGAGTACACCAACAGCTTCCTGAGCTTTTTCCCGAAGATCAGCATCATCCTGAACATGGATGCGGATCATCTGGATTTCTTCAAGGATATCGATGACATCCGTCATTCTTTCCGTAAGTTTGCAGAACTTCTTCCGGCAGACGGTGCACTCATCATCAACGCAGATACTCCGAAATACGAGGAGATCGCGAAGGATCTTCCATGCAAAGTCATCACCTACAGTCTTGAGAAAGAAGCCGACTACACAGCCGACAATATCACATACGATGAATTCGGACATGCCACTTTCCGCGTACTCCATAACGGTGAGCCGATCGGAACCTGCACTCTCCGTGTTCCAGGAATCCACAATGTTTCCAATGCGCTGGCATCCATCGCCTGCGGACAACTTCTGGAGCTTTCCAACGAAGTGATCTTTGAGGGACTTAAGGACTTCACAGGAACAGACCGCCGTTTCCAGTACAAGGGACAAATCGGCGGCGTTACGATCATCGATGATTATGCACATCATCCGACAGAGATCGAGGCAACTCTCCACGCAGCGAAGAATTATCCACACAAAAAGATCTGGTGTGTTTTCCAGCCGCATACTTATACACGTACCAAGGCTCTGCTTCCGGAATTTGCCAAGGCTCTTTCCCTGGCAGATCATGTCGTTCTTGCTGATATTTATGCAGCCAGAGAGACTGATAACCTCGGAATTTCCTCCGCAAACCTGCAGGAACTGATCTCTGAGATCGGTACTCCGTGCGAATATTTCCCGACTTTCGACGAAATCGAGAACTTTTTGCTTGAAAATTGTACACAGGGTGACCTGTTGATAACTATGGGGGCCGGAGACGTTGTAAATATTGGAGAACAGCTCCTCGGCAAGTAAGTTATCCACATTATCCACATGCTTATACACATTTTGGACGGTGTATAGCATGTGGATTTTTATTGCCCTGGAGTGTTTACATAAGTGTATGTGGAAGCCTTCAAAAATGCGCTGATTTGCACGTTTTATCGACATTTATCATGGTTGCAGATAATTTTATCCCGATTTCACTTTCCACATTATCCACATTATCCACATTTTAGTGTGGAAATCTTTTACCGAAAAATACCCTATTCTCTTTTGAAAAAGGTTGTGCTATAATCCAATTGTTCCAAACTGCCGCTGTTTCGGCGGCATTTAACTGGAATTTTTTCTTGGAAAGTGAGCGATATTTCATGGCAATGATCACCTTACAAAACTCCTCCATGACGGAGGTCACGATCTTATCGAACACATTTATCGACAATTATATGCCGGAGGCAAACGGGGAATTCGTCAAAGTATATATCTATCTTCTGCGTTCACTCTCCAATGCTCCGGTTTCTTTCAGTCTGGAGCAGATGGCAGACCGTCTGCTGTGCACAGAGAGGGACATCCTCCGTGCGCTGAAATACTGGGCAAAGCAGGAGCTCCTTGTCCTTGATTTCACAGACAGTGATAAACTCTGCGGGATTGCACTGCTCTCTCCGGATAAACATACGGAGAATGCGTCTTCTGTCTCTGCTTCTGTGGAGACCGTTTCCACCGTAGAACAGCCGGCCATTCAGGCTGCATCAGCTCCTTCCGCCGCTGTGGAACCTTCTGTTCCCACTGGCAAAGCTTCTTCTGACAAGAAGCAGGAACTGACCCCTGAGCGTATCCGCGAGCTGAAGCAGAATGAGGAGATCATCCAGATCCTTTATATCGCAGAACAGTACCTCGGCAAGACGCTCTCCCCTACGGAGAGCCAGAAGCTGCTCTTCTTTTATGACGGGCTTGGCTTAAGCGCGGATTTGATCGAGTATCTTCTTGAATACTGCGTCAGCCACAATCACAAGAGCATCCGTTACATTGAGAAGGTTGCCATTGCCTGGGCTGAGGAAGGCATCACTACTGTCGAGCAGGCGAAGCGTTCCAATTCACGTTATAATAAGGAATATTTTACGATTCTCAAGGCGCTGGGGATCACGAACCGTAACCCGGTTGAGACAGAGATCACGCTTATGGATACCTGGCTCAAGACTTATTGTTTTTCCATGGAGATCATCCAGGAGGCATGTAACCGTACCGTTCTCCAGACCGGACAGGCAAGTTTCCAGTATACGGACAAGATCCTCGAGGGCTGGAAGAAGAAAGAAGTCAAAACTCTGGACGACATCCGTTCTCTGGATGATGAGCACCAGAAACGCCGCCAGAGCAAGAAGGCTGCCTCCAGGAAACCGGCCGCACCTGCTTCCAATAACCGTTTTAACAATTTCGAACAGAGAGAATATGATTTCAGCGAATATGAGAAGCATCTGCTGAATCAGTAAGCTTTTTACACATAAGGAGGAAAGCGTGGCTTTACAGAATTTTCAATATGATACCATCATGAGAGAATATAGCCGCCGTCAGTCAGAGGTCCAGCGTGCCCTCGAGGAGCGGCGCAAAGAAGCGTATACACGAGTTCCCAGACTCCTGGAGATCGACCAGGAAATCGCATCTTTGAGTGCCCGCAAGGCCCGTGCATTGCTTCTCGGACAGCCGGCTTCCATCGAGGAACTGCGCGAGGAGGTTGCTGCGCTTGCCAATGAGCGGATCTCTCTTCTCAAGGCAAACGGGTTTCCTGCGGATTACCTGAAACCGCATTATTTCTGCCATGAATGTCAGGATACAGGATATACTGACGGCCACCGCAAATGCGCCTGTTTCAAAAAAGCAGAGATCGAGCTTCTTTATACACAGTCAAATCTTACAGAGATTCTCAAAAAAGAAAATTTTGAGCACTTTTCTTTTGACTGGTATTCTGATACAATAAAAAATGAAGCAACAGGATTAACTGCCCGCCAGACAGCACAGCGGGCTTACGATACCGCCTGGAACTTTGTGCAGGATTTTGACTCCCGCTTCCAGAATCTGTTTTTCTATGGCAGCACCGGTGTAGGCAAGACTTTTCTTTCCCACTGTATCGCCAATGCACTTCTGGAGAGTTCTCACTGTGTTTTGTATTTTTCTGCGTTTGATCTGTTTGACAGCATGGCTCAGACAGCTTTTTCCAGAAAATCCGAAACCGACCCCGGCGAAAATTTTATCCTGGACTGTGATCTACTGATCATTGATGATCTGGGTACGGAGCTGACCAACAGCTTTGTGTCCTCGCAGTTATTTTTGTGCATCAACGAGCGTATTGCCCGGCGTAAATCCACGGTCATTTCAACGAATCTGACGCTTGAGGATTTCTCAGCCACGTATTCCGAGAGAACTTTTTCCCGGATCGCGAGCAACTATCAGATGTTGAAACTGATCGGCAAAGACATCCGAATACAGAAAATATTTTTAGGAGGAAAATAAAGATGGCACAGTTAAACAACAAGGAACTGACTACACTTCCAGTAGGAAGACTGGGACTCATCCCTCTGGAAAGCTGTCGTCCCCTTGGCGAAAAGGTCAATGAATGGCTTGTTAAATGGAGAAACGAAAGAGACCACGCAGAAATGCAGTCCTTCGCATTTGAAGGATATCAGCGCGATTCTTACATTGTCGATGTCAAAACTCCTCGTTTTGGCTCCGGTGAAGGTAAGGGTGAGGTCAATGAATCTGTCCGTGGTGATGATATCTATCTTATGGTAGATGTAACCAACTACAGCCTGACTTACCGTATCAGCGGATTCACCAACCTGATGTCTCCGGACGACCATTTTCAGGATCTGAAACGTGTGATTGCAGCGATCGGCGGCAAAGCACGCCGTGTCAATGTCATCATGCCGTACCTTTATGAGAGCCGCCAGAGCAAACGTACTGGCCGTGAATCTCTGGACTGTGCATCTGCACTCCAGGAACTGACCGGAATGGGCGTAGAGAACATCATCACTTTTGACGCACATGATGCGCGTGTACAGAATGCTACTCCGCTTCATGGTTTTGAGACCATCCAGCCGGCTTATCAGTTCATTAAGGCTCTTCTTAAGAACGAAGAGGGACTTCATATCGACAATGACCATTTCATGATCATCAGCCCGGATGAAGGAAGTATGAGAAGAGCAATCTACCTTGCCAACGTCCTCGGTGTTGACATGGGTATGTACTACCGCAGACTGGACTACACCCGCAAGGTAAACGGCCGTCATCCGATCGCAGCTTACGAGTTTCTTGGACCGAAGCTCGAGGGCAAGGACGTTATCCTGATCGACGATATGATCTCCTCCGGATACAGTATCCTTGAGATTGCATCTCTCCTCAAGAAACGTGGTGCAGGCAGGATCTATATCTGCACAACCTTCGGCTTCTTTACAGACGGACTTGAGAAGTTTGACGATGCTGCAAGAAACGGAATCTTTGATAAGCTTCTGACCACCAACCTGATCTATCAGACTCCGGAACTTCTTGCGAAGCCATACTACATCAGCTGTGATATGAGTAAGTATATCGCCCTGATCATCGACACTCTGAACCATGATATGTCTGTCAGCCACCTGCTGAACCCGGCAGACAGGATCAAGCGCTGCGTGTCCAATTATATGGCTCAGTATGACGAAAAATAATATCTGATTACATTTTTTCTTCCATAATAAATACCCCGCGGGGAGGATGTTTCTTGCATCTTCTCTGCGGGGTATTTGAATTTATAAGTATATTAGTTCTGATCTCCTGCAAGCTTCTGAATCGTGGACATTGCCAGATTAAGGGAATCGATCTCTATCTCCTCTGCGATCGGAAGGTATGTATAGTCTTCGACTTCCTGGTACTCTTCCATCAGGTTTGACAGGCTGATCTCCTTTTCTTTGATTGCTTCATCGAGATCATCTTTGCCGGACTGTAAGCGGTCCTGACGCGCAAGGAAACGCTTCTTGACTCTCCGACGCTTCTCAAGCTCACGGATGGTTTTCATATTGAAAAAGCCTTCCAGCAGCACGAGGCAGATTCCGGCTGCGGCTGCTACCAGTGCCAGCATCGTTTCTTTGAAATGTACGCCAAGAATGAGTGCACCTGCCAGAAACAGAATCAATGTTACACAGATTCCGGCTGCCTGTATCTGATTTCTGCGTTCCAGCTGTTGAATACGTTCTTCCGAAAATCCCTCTCCGTGACCTCCATCCAGTCTGCGTAAAGAATCCTCCTGCGCGCGCATTTCAATTCTCTCTTCCTCCAGTTCATGAAGTTCCCTGTTCATATGGTCAATAGAGGTACGGATCTTCTGTTTCTCAGCAAGATTCTCTTTCTTCCGGCGTTCTACCTGCACCTGATAACCCTTGCGGGACATCTTGAGCATCTGTAAAATGCGTCCGAGATCCTTCTGTTCTGCGTCCTGCATAACACGCCCGTTTACAAGCACAGAAGCATTCAAAAGGGACTGCAGGCCGTGATAAAGTGCCTTGTCCTCTACGACAGGTCTGCTGCCGCTATCTGCAAACTGTTCGATATAGTCCCCGATCAGGGTTCCCTTATATTGTTCGTGCAGTTTCTCAAGATCATATGCCGGACGGGACTCGTCCAGAACTTCCACGATATTTCCCATTGTTTTGAGGCGTTCTGCGAGAAGAAGGCTTCCCGGGGAGCGGGTTCCCTGTATGATGATACGGTAGATATTTTTTCCGCCACGCTTCATGATCTCGTTACGCAGCATTTCCTCCAACGTATGCTGTGTAGAACCTTCTTTGACTGTCAGAAGAAGATTCTGGTAAGAACGGCTGGCAAACGGTACGAAGTGCGTCCTTACTTTACCTTCACCGTAGGTTCCTTCTATATATCCATGCTCTCCCAGGTCATTCCTGTCGATCGGCTCCAGCGCACCGGAATACAGCATCCAGTCCTTGAACGGTGCCTGCTGCTGGTGCTTATGTCCAAGTGCAATATAATCAAATCCACCGTCTGCCAGTTTACGGAAATCCATCGGGATATGCTCAGTATCTCCACCATGCGCCATCAGAACGTGAAATCCTCTTTTATCGGATTTCTTCCAGCCATCATAAAGTGCTTCGTGAATCTCCTTATGTTCGTAACTCAGACCATATACATAGACGTTTTTCTCCGGAATCTCAATACAGGTATGGCTCTCTCCGTCAAAAAATGATACATTCTGATTCCATTTAAATGTCCGGTAGAAAGAATCCTTCCTCATATAATCGCTGTCTCCGGCCATAAGAAAGACTCTGGTCTGACTGATCGTGCCAAAAAGGTCATTTATCTCTCTCAGTTCGCTTAGAAGAGGCTGTCGGTGAAAGAGATCTCCGGCTATAAACAGCAAATCCACCGGGCTCTTGCGTATTGTCGCAATCACCCGGCGGAAAGTTTCCCAGATTTCTTCTTCCCGCTCGCGACTCCACGGGCAGCCTCGATCCGGCACTGCCCCCAGGTGTACATCTGCAAGATGAATAAATCTTATCATTTAATTACTACTCCTTATAAATCACAGTTATTTACAGTTCTCGGGAACGGGATCACGTCACGGATGTTGCCCATTCCTGTCAGATACATTACACAGCGTTCGAATCCAAGTCCGTATCCGGAATGACGGGTAGAACCGTATTTACGGAGATCCATGTAGAACTGATAATCCTCGGCTTTGAGTCCGAGTTCATCCATACGGGATTTCAGTTTCTCGTAGTCGTCCTCTCTCTGGCTTCCTCCGATGATCTCTCCGATTCCAGGAACAAGGCAGTCCATAGCTGCAACGGTCTTGCCGTCGTCATTCAGTTTCATGTAGAATGCTTTGATCTCCTTCGGATAATCTGTAACGAATACAGGTTTCTTAAAGATCTGCTCTGTCAGATAGCGCTCATGCTCTGTCTGAAGGTCGCATCCCCAGAATACTTTGTAGTCGAATTTGTCGTTGTTTTTCTCAAGAAGCTCAATTGCTTCTGTGTAGGTTACATGACCGAATTCGGAATTTACTACGTGGTTCAGACGATCCAGAAGTCCCTTGTCGATGAAGGAATTGAAGAAGTTCATTTCTTCCGGAGCGTTCTCAAGTACATAACGGATCACGTATTTGAGCATTGCTTCTGCGAGATCCATGTTGTCGTTGAGGTCTGCAAATGCACACTCTGGCTCGATCATCCAGAACTCAGCAGCATGACGTGTGGTGTTGGAGTTCTCTGCACGGAAGGTCGGTCCGAAGGTGTAGATGTTACGGAATGCCTGTGCATAAGTCTCGCCGTTGAGCTGTCCGCTTACAGTGAGGTTTGTCTCCTTGCCAAAGAAGTCCTTGCTGTAGTCTACAGTTCCGTCCTCGTTCAGCGGCGGGTTCTTCATATCCAGTGTGGTTACCTGGAACATCTCTCCTGCGCCCTCACAGTCGCTTCCTGTGATCAGTGGTGTATGAACGTAAACAAATCCTCTCTCCTGGAAGAATTTGTGGATCGCATAAGCGCACAGGGAACGTACACGGAATACTGCCTGGAAAGTGTTTGTTCTCGGTCTTAAGTGTGTCATGGTTCTTAAGTATTCAAGAGTATGGCGTTTCTTCTGAAGCGGGTAGTCCGGTGCGGATGCGCCTTCTACCTGTACTTCCTCTGCCTGGATCTCAAACGGCTGCTTTGCTTCCGGTGTCGGAACGAGGGTTCCTTTGACGATGATGGCAGCACCTACGTTTAATTTGCTGATCTCAGCAAAGTTCTCCATGGTGTCGTGATATACGATCTGAAGTGTCTCGAAATAGGTTCCGTCATGAAGGACGATGAATCCAAATGCTTTGGAACCACGGACGCTGCGGACCCAGCCTCCTACTGTCACTTCCTGGTTCATATATTGTTCTCTGTTTTTGTAAATTTCTCTTACAGTTGTAAGCTTCATAATCTGTTTCCTCTCTGTCTTTCATTTCTCATCCAATTGATTTCTAGTATAGACTATTCGTCTGATTCCTGCAAGGAGTAAATATGAGAGATTACGGGATTTCTTATGATTCCCAGAGAAGAGTATCTGTAAGTTTATATCCGTCTGTCATATCGTAGGAACTGATGCCGTTTTCTGTAACAAGATAAAACGTATCTGAAATATAAATGCCTCTCATGGTGCGGTATTCCGTATTGGTGAGTGCATCGTCAAACAGACCGCTCTGTGTGATGTTCAGGTATGCTCCCGGAACAAAACCGTCTTCTTCGCTGTAGGAAAGAAGTCCGTAGTAATACTGTTCTTCTGTGTGGTAGTAGTCTCCTGTGCCGCTGTTCTTATACAGTCCGTAGGCAAAACCGAAGAGGTTTTTGTCCGGGGATGCCAGGATCGCGCGGTAATTGGAAAGCGCATCGCAGATGGATACATTCTTGAGAACAATGCGGTCAATCTCTTTGACATCGGAAGGATCTGTGATGTCGAACATGGAGCATTTCAGCCCTTCGATGCTGCCTGTGTCGGGATCTGTCTCCCAGCCGATACCGAGCAGCTTGTTTTCTCCGTAGAAATGGAGGTATTCGGAGAAGCCGGTGATCTTGAGTTCGCCGATGATCTTCGGTTTCGTCGGGTCAGAAAGATCTGCTGAAAACAGCGGGTCTGTGTTTCTGTAGGTGACAAAGTATCCGGTATCTCCCATGAAACGGGCAGACTTGATCTCTTCGTTATCGGCAAGGTTCTCGATCTTGCCGATGGTTTTCATGTCTGCATCGAGGATATAAAGTCCGTTGGTTCTGGTATATTCGCTGTAATCTTTGTTCCAGCCTGCGGTTGTTGTGACCAGACGGAGGTTTCCGTTATACTCATCCATGGAAAAGCTGTTGTTGAGTTCTCCGGATACGGAACCGGTGCTTCCTTCTGTAAAAAAGCCATCCTCATAACCGATGCGGACGATCTCCGTGCGCGGTTTCGTGTCGGATGCGGTCCAGTCGGAAACAGCAGAATAGATGTTGGATTCGCTTACGTAAAAAGTCTCTGCACCGCTGACAACTGCCATGCTGTCTGTGATCTGGTCCGGGTTCTCATCGGAGACGGAGGATGCTACCAGATAGTTTTTGCCGTCATAGGTGTAGTCTGTTGTTTCTTCGGCTGCCGGCAGGTAGATGTGGTCGTATGCGATGTACTCGTCATCAATCCTCGGAATGTATTTTACTTTTGCATCGACCCCGTCTGTGGTGTCCGGAGAGTAGGAAGTAAAGAGATAAAGATTCCCGCCATTTCTTCTGGAAGAAAGGTATGTGCCGTCCTGCTGGCAGGTTCCTGTCTGTTTCGGATTCTCACGGTCGGAAATGTCATAGGTGTCGATGGAGACCGTTGTCACCGGGACGCTGTAGCTGGCGCGGACGGTGTTGGTGTCGGTGTTATCTGTTTCGCTGTCTTTATCGGTGTTCTTATTAGCTTTACTGTCGCTGTTATTCTGTGCGTTGGTTTCCTGGTCGCCGCTGTCAGATGAAGAAAGGTTGATATCTCCTTTATAAGTAATATATGTCTCCTGCTGGCGGATCACCTGGAGGCTGTTGCCGTTTAAATACATTTCCATATAATCGGCATTACGGTCGCCGGAGATCTCGCTGACCAGTTTCATGGAAGCGGCATCTACGATACGGATATCACCCCTGCTGTTCATCGCATAGATGTAGGTCCCATCTGTCTTGACAATGTCTGCCTCGTCAACGTTTTCTTCCTGTGTATTGGTTGTTGAATGGTCGGTGGATTCCTGCGATTCATCATAGGTAAAACCGGAGTCAATATCAGACGGATACATTGCCGCGGAGGAGTCTTCCGTGGCAACAGCATCTGCGGTGCTTTCGCTTACCATATCTGTCTCTGCATCAGATGAATACAATTCAATTCCTCGTGCACCGTCTGCTGCGTTCCAGTTGTTGCTGTCGCTCTGCCATTTGTGCAGGATCTCATATAAAGATTCATAGCTCTCAGCATGTGCGAGACCTGTGATTGGAGGTGTGGCGATTTTTTCCTTACCATCAGCCTTGCTGTCCTGCTGCCCGGTGCCTGATATATCTGTTTCATCTGTTGTTTCTGTTACATTTGATGTATCCGATTTCAGGGCTGCCTCATCTGCCTGTAATTCTTCCCCCTGCTCTGCGCTTTCCTGACTCTCATCTGCGCTCGCAGTTTCTTCCTGAGCAGCCTGCTTCTTCGCTTCCTCGATCTGTTTCTTCGTCTCCGGATCTTTCATGAGCCGCGGTGCCACGCCAAACGCCGCCGCTCCCAGCACAACGACCGCTGCCGCCGCTATCATATACTTTTTATTGATAACCGGCATCTTACGTTCCGGCTGCTCCTCCTGCACCGGCTCCCTGCGGATCGAACTTTTCCACTCCGGGATCTCCTCCTCACCAGAGTTATCCACCGGCGGTGTCGCCTGCGTACGCTGGTCTGTGGATTTCTTCTCAAACTTTGGCTGTTTCTGCTTCTTGTCTTCTGGTTTGTTCAGATCATCTTTCATAAAGTCACCTCTCCTCATGATTTCTGTTACTGCTTCGCCCTGTTTCCGTTATTATAAGTTTACCCTGTGCCATTTATTTATATTAGCGCTATTGTACCATATCATTCCCGCTTATCTGTAAAATTTTTTGTTAAAAGAATATAAACAAAAGGGGCCTCAGCCTGTCACAGCCGAAGTCCCTCTCGTGGAAACTGTTATACTAGTGTTCTTATAAAGTTTCGATAAATCTCATAAACGCCTCTCTGCCTTCCGGTGTGCATTTGTAGACGCCGGCATCTTCGAGAACATGGGTGAAGACGATCCCAACTTCTTTCTGAAGGATCTCATGAACGTTGTCCTTGTTGATGTTGTCATATTTCGGCAGGAATTCTGCTGCCCAGGCAGCGTGTTTCTCGATTTTTTCGTTGGAAGCGATATCCTTGCCTTCGAGAATGTATTCCTCGAGAAGTTCCAGCTCTTCTTTCAGTCTCGCCGGAAGAACTGCAAGTCCCATAACCTCGATCAGACCAATGTTTTCTTTCTTGATGTGATGATACTGCGCATGAGGATGATAAACACCAAGAGGATGCTCCTCTGTTGTGATATTGTTTCTCAGTGTCAGGTCAAGTTCATACATATCGCCGACTTTACGCGCGATCGGAGTAATCGTATTATGCGGCTCTCCATCTGTCTCTGCAAAAACAAATGCCGCTTCATCGGTGTATCCTCTCCATACTTCCAGCACATGAGTCGCAAGATCCACCAGACGGTCAGAATCTTTGTGACGGATACGGAGTACAGATAACGGCCATTTCACGATCCCAGCTTCCACATCCTCAAATCCCGGAATGGTCACATGCTTCTCGATCGGTGCTTTTGCCATGGCGAAAGTGTAATGTCCGCCCTGGAAATGGTCATGGCTCAGGATAGAACCGCCAACGATCGGAAGGTCTGCATTGGAACCAAGGAAATAATGCGGGAAAAGTTTCACAAAATCAAACAGCTTGATAAACGCATTTCTCTCGATCTTCATCGGTGTATGCTGGCTGTTGAACACGATGCAGTGCTCATTGTAATACACATATGGAGAATACTGGAATCCCCACGGTGTATCGTTGATCGTGATCGGAATGATCCTGTGGTTCTGTCTTGCCGGATGGTTTACACGGCCTGCATATCCCTCATTTTCCGGACACAGAAGGCATTTCGGATAACTGCTTGCCTTGGCATTCTTTGCTGCAGCGATCGCCTTAGGATCCTTCTCCGGTTTGGAAAGGTTGATGGTAATGTCGATATCTCCGTACGGACTCTCAACTTTCCATTTCTGATCCTTCTTAACACGATAACGGCGGATATAGTTGCTGTCCTGGCTCAGTTTGTAGAAATAACCCGTTGCTTCCTGCGGGTTCTTCTCATATCTGTCCCAGAACTCCTTCTGAACCTGTGCCGGACGCGGCATCAGGCAGTTCATAAGTCTTGTATCAAAAAGATCACGATAGACAACACTGTCCTCGATCAAACCTCTTTTGACCGCCTCATCCAGAAGCTCGTTCAAAGTTTCTTCCAGATCTACATCAGCAGCTTTTTCTTCCGGTTCCACGAATTCATCCTCATGAAAAACATCAAGAAGAAGGTTGATCGTGTAACTGCGCTCACATTCTGGTGTAAGTCCTGACTCAATTCCATACTGTACAAGTTTTGCAATACTGTTACTTAACATATGTGTTGTCCCCCTGTCATTTGGTATTCTTTTTGTTTCCGTTTATTTTTGATCAAGATAAGTGATAAACACATTTCCTGCATTCTGGAACAGTGCTGTACTGTCGTTCATTCCATACGGCTTCACTTCTCCTGTAGACGGATCAAGTAAATAAGTGTTGTACTGATCATATCCAACGATCACGACACTGGAATCTGCTCCTGTCTTGGCGATCACGGCACGCTGTGCACTGACCTCATAAAGCACATTTTCCAGAGTACATCCTGTGAGATCGACAACTTTGGCACTGTCACCCAGACCATTCTGAAGATTCTGAACATCCAGAGAAGCTGTCCGGATGATTTCCGGAATGTCCGTAGTATTCAGGGTAAGCTGTGTCTTCATATTTCCACGCTCCCATACATACTGCTGTGCACGGTTCAAAACAACTCCTGTCTGTTTGTCAGCACGCTGGACTGCTTTTGCCGGATCTGTCCAGACACTGTCCAGACCGCCTCTGGCATATACATAATAAACTTCCTCTGTGGAACTCTTGTCCACCTGGATATCTACAGTCTTCTCACCGACGCTGCTCACCTTCGCATAAAGAACCAGCGGCTCCTCTGCTGACGGTGAATCATCAAACGTAAGCCGGACGATTACACCCTGGCGGGTTGAGCTTGTCTGCTCCGCACTTGTCAGATCCGTTGAAGTCGTGTTGTTGTTCATGATATTGTCTTTTTTGACAGCTTTGTAAATATCGCCGTTTTTCTGCAAAAGATTAAATTCCATCAGCGTCGATCCAACCGTCACACCTGCCACATACAGTCCATCCTGGTGATACTCCTTCTTTACCGTGCCGTCAAAGCCTTCGATACGGAAAGTCGAAATTCCATCTATATCGTAGCCGTTCGCATTCGGCAGTGTATCTCCATCCAGAACGATTCCATAAATGATATCCTCATTCATAAAACCAAGAAGAACCAGTTTCTGTGCTGTCTCCGGAGCGATCATCCGGGTTTCCATGGTATCAAAATCAATCATTTCGATCTGACCTGCCTGATCCCCGCTCTTAATCTTCCATGCTGCATGTGCATTTGTTGTAGAAACTCCGAAGTCATCACTGTCAATGTGATCACCCAGAACTTCATAGGTATTTTCATTAATGTTAATGCTATAGAGATTTCCCGAAATCAGAAGGAATAACTGGTCATTCTGGTTTACATAAGATAATGTTCCAAGATCTTCTTTCAGGAATTCATAAGACTCCGTACACGGAATAAATACCTGTTCTTCAATCACACTCTTGTCGTTGTTATAGTGGTAAATTCCGACACCGCTGTAGCCCTCATGCGCTCCGCGGTTCATATATCCATAAACCATGAAATCAACATCACCGTTGTCCGCGACATCCAGAATCTTGATATCATGCTCTACCCGCGCGTCACGAAAATCACTGTTTTCATTCTTGCGGAAGGTAAAAATCTCCACAAACTTGCCGGTATCCGGTGCGTAGCTCCACAGATCTCCATTCTGCGTAAATGCAGTCACACTTCCCTCTTCGTTCGTCATGTAATCCACATTTTTGCTCCGGACTCCCAGAATAAGCCCACTGTTACTGATCACAGAACGAGACGGGGCAAAAACCTGCGTTGCAGAACGCTCAAAATCCAGAAGGCGGATTCTTGTCTCATCATATCGCATTCTGTAAAAATCTGTTACAAGATAATATTCGGCGTTTCCATTTTCATCCGGTGCTGTGATCTCATATTCAACAGAAATACTGGCTGTTGTTTCATTGATATCCTTGATGATCGGAATTCCCG
>JABLTL010085774.1_pt1 | contig 17048 bp, 14 predicted proteins | sample 7160151 | NCBI WGS metagenome assembly JABLTL01 (sample SAMN14651223, study PRJNA627086) | human gut metagenome | isolation source: feces | host: Homo sapiens
ATGAAAAATCGATCGCAGCCTACCGGGCGTCGGAACGGGCCAATATCCTGATTAAGCAGAATGTGAGCATGGAGGACGGCAGTACGGTAATGACGTCTCAGCTGCTGGGACTTCTGGAAATTAAAAATCCTGGTGGAGAGAATACGGAAGCCGGGATGACCAACAGTACGATTACGATGAATCTTGGCGGCGACGATATGCAGATTTCCTTTAGCAATTATTATAAGGATTCGATGCTTTATACAAGCATGCGGGGAAACCAGTATGCGGAGGAATGTGACTGGAAGACTGCCGAGGCGTCGCTTGGACCGGCGGCAGCTCCGCTTTCCGGTCTGGAGGCGCAGGATTTTCAGCGCCTGGACAAGACGGACGGCGAGAATAGCACGATCTATGACTTTGAGATTACTGGGGAAAATGTAGGGAAGATTCCCGGTGTTCAGAAGCAGTGGAACCGTTTTGCCGAGTCCTGTGGCACGGACAGCGTACTTGTTTTTCAGAACGCTTCCGGTCAGCTTACTGTAGGAAACAGCGATAGCCGCCCGGAGAAAGAAATTCTTACCGTGACCGGGACGATTCAGGCCGGCGGCCGCACGATTCAGGTGACGGAACAGATCGAGCTCTCATTCGTCTATAATATGCCCGACGATCCTGAGATTCCGGATGTCTCCTCCTATCAGAAGGTTTCTGCAAAATAGAGCAGAAATCTGGAATAATTATAATATTCATGAAAAGAGCAATCCTCTCATACAATGCCAGTAAAAGCAGCGTATGAGGGGATTTTTTTATGGGAGAATACCGGAGATTTGTCTCCTATCTGTATGAATACCGGAACGAGAAAAAAGAGAAGATCGCGGGGGCCGTGCGGGTAGACTGCCGCGGCGTACGGACGCAGATCCGGGTCGATGTGCGCGAAAGCCAGAGCCCCGGACAGGCGGTGCTGCTGGGATACGGAGTTCCAGAGCAGCCGTTGGGAATGGTTCTGCGGAATGCGGGCGCCGGAGGCGAGAGCTATATGTGGAGGCAAGAAAGCGGGCAGCCGGAGTTCGCTGTGTACTCCGGGCTGGAGATTCGCTATGAGGACAGCGCCTTCTGCCTGCGCACCTTCTGGGATGACCGCATTGCGGAAGCAGAGGAACGAGCCAGAAAGGAACAGAGGGAGAAGGAAGAGGCAGAGCAGATCGAAAAGGAAAAGAAAGAACAGGCGGAGAAAGCAGAAGCAGAGCAGCGAGAAAAGGAAGAGCCAGAGAAAAGAGAAAAGAGAGAGGAAGAAGAGCAGAAAAAGAAAGAACCAGAGCAGAGAGAAGAGGAGGAAGAGAGGAAGAAGAAAGAACCGGAGCAGAGAGAGACGGGAAAACCGGAGCAGGAAGTGGCAGATGAGGAAGAGAGCGCAGAACCGGAACAGAGTGTGGCAGAGGAGGAGAAAGAAGTCCGAGAGCAGCGAGAGGAAGAAAATGCGGAGCAGCGGACGCCGGAGGAGGTTCTCCACATGCTTTCCTTCGAGGAAGTTCCCATGGAGGAGCCACGCCTGACCTGGGAGGAGCTGAGCCGCATCTACCCTTCGGTCCGGCCGTTCGGCGATGCGGATTCCTGGGAAGTGCTTCGGATACGCCTGCAGGATATCGGGCGGCTTCCCAGAGAATACTGGGGCTGGGGCAGCTGCCCCTTCGTGGAGATGGCGTATCAGGATTACGGCAGCCTTCTGCTGCTGCGGGACCCGGAATCGGAGCAGAGTTACCTGGGAGTCCCCGGAACGTTGCCCCTGCAGGAGTTCAAGGTGGCGGAGCTGTTCGGCTTTCGCTGGCACCGGGAGGGAAGAGAGACCGGGTATTACCTTGCGCGCATAAAACTGTAGCGGGTGGGGAATACTTTCTGCTGTAGATATGCAGAAGCCGGTAGCGTTGAGTATGAAAAAGACGTGAATATTCGGCACATTTAGAAATTCTGCGGCAGCAGAAGGGATTTTGTAGATGAAACTGCGGATAAAATTCAGAGAAAAAGAGAAGAAGGAAGACGGCGAAGTGAATTATTATCCGGCGGGAAATGGATTTTCACCCTGGCAGTTCGGCAGAAATCTGAGGCAGCTGATCGAGGAGGCGAAGCGCTGTGAAAAGAAGACGGAAATCCTGTTTTTATGTATCGGCAGCGACCGTGCGACCGGAGACAGCCTGGGGCCTCTGATCGGGTATAAGCTGGAGCGGCTGGCTGGGTTTGAACGCCTGGTGGTAGGGACGCTGGAGCGGCCGGTGCATGCCGTGAACCTGGCGGATACCATGCGCGAGATCCGCTGCCTCTACCCGGAGCACCTGGTTGTCGCGATCGACGCCTCCATCGGACAGCAGGAGCAGGTCGGCTGGATCTCCGTGGGGCGCGGCGCACTCTGTCCGGGGCTTGGCGTGAGCAAGCAGCTGGAACAGGTCGGCGACATTTTTATTACCGGCGTTGTGGGAGGTAGTTCCTGCCGGGAGGTTCGCTGCCTGCAGAGCGTCCGGCTGGCATCTGTGATGCACTTGGCGGACTGCATCTGCGACGGCATCCAATGTGCGGAGGCTGAGTTCCTGCAGCCGCATCCGGCAGACATCTTAGGCAGAACGCGATAATAATGCCCGTGTCGAAATATTTCCCTCCTCTACGGACACGCTCCGACAGATTCTGCAGCGGGGATATGCTAATCTGTGCAGGGGGTGAGATCTATATGGAAGAATATCGGAATCTTCTGCCGAAGAACATGAGGCAGATGGGCGAAAAAGAAGACCGGGTCGGGATCTATGTGGAAGACTATGTCTGCACCTATTTTCAGAAGCTGGAGCTGACGACGGAGTGCTGGCGTGTGGGAGTCCTGCTGGGCATGCACGAAGAGCGGGAGGGAGTTCCCTGCCTTTTTATTTCCGGAGCAGTGGAAACCCAGGCGGCGGAGTATGCGGAGGGCCGTCTGAAATTTACCGACAAGACCTGGAGCGATATCCTGCGGAAAATGGAACGCTTCTTCCCCGGAATGGGAGTCTGCGGCTGGTTTGTATATGAAAAATCCGGCGGCATGGTGGATAAGCTCTCCCTGAAGCGGACGTATGAGGAGACTTTTGCGCAGGGGAGCAAGGTGCTTCTGCTGCACGACGACCAGGATGAGGAAGCCTTCTATATGCTCTGGAAAGGAAAGATGACCCGTATGAACGGGTACTACATATATTATGAGAGAAACCGGAATATGCAGGACTATATCGCTGGAGGAACGGCAGCCGGCTGGGAGAAAGCCGGCGGTGAGCGCGTAATTGAGGAATTCCGCGCCCGCATGGAGGAGAAGAAGAGCCTGGCGCACGGGGAAGCCTGGACGCCGCCCCGACTCTCGGAGCAGAGCTGGCAGCGCCTGAAGAATATGGCGGCCTGTGCCGCTGCGCTGATCCTTCTCATCAGTGCGATCAGTTACGGGCAGCAGCTGCGCGGGCTGGAGGAGACTGTCAATGACTATATTGCACTGGAAGCCGGAACTGAAGCGGCGGAAGTCTCCGCGCCGGTTCTCTATCTGCCATCGCCGGGAGAGACGCTGCGTGGTGTCTGTCTCCGGATCTACGGGAACCTGGACCGGCTGAACGAGCTGAAGACGCTGAATGAGATCGAAGATGAGGACGCAGTTTTAAGCGAGCAGTGGCTGAAGCTTCCGTAGAGCGGGGCTTTCCCGATTCTTTTTCGCCACTTTTTCTAAAGTTTTTATACATCGGAGAAGAAAATATAGTATAATACGGAAGAGAAATACCTGGAAGGAACATCAATTCATGAGTGATAAATCAGAATATATGAAAGAGAAGAACCGGAGCATCTTCCGGAAGCGGGTAGTGTCGGAGGATGATCCGCAGAAGAATCCCACGGAAGAGATCGAGGATCTGGATCTTGCGGAGGATGAAGGGAACACGGAGACTGCGGCGGCAGAAGATCCGGCTCTTCTTAAGAAGCAGCGTATCCGGAAGCTTCTGCTGATCGGCGGCGCTTTCGTCGCGGCCATGATCCTGTTCTGGGCGGTTCGCACCTGGGACACCTACCGGCAGTACACTTCGATCGAGCAGGTACAGGAGATCGAGAGCAGTTCCGAGGGAAACCATTATGAAGCTTTCGCGGGCGGAATGCTCCGCTACTCGGCGAACGGCATGGCACTGCTAGATACATCCGGCAGGGCCGTGTGGGATTACGGCTATAGCATGAAGTCTCCGGTTATGGCGGTGAACGGCAGCTACGGAATCGTCGGAGACCGGCAGGCGCAGACCGCGGTGATCTTCGGTACGGACGGTATGCTGGGGACGATTACGACCACGATGCCAATCCTGGGTCTTACGATCTCGGCGCACGGCGTGGCGGCACTGATGCTGGACGATACGGACTCCAGCGTGATCCAGTTCTATGACCGGACGGGACTAAAGCTGGATATTACTGTGAAGAATGTACTTACCGAGACGACCGGCTACCCGATGGATCTGTCGCTGTCACCGACCGGAACAGGGCTGATCCTGTCCATGATCTATATGGATCAGGGCAGTATGCAGAGCCGGATCACTTTCCTGAATTTTGATGTGGGCAAGAGCAGCTCCGACCGTGTGGTCGGCATGTTCCCATACGGCGAGACGCTGTTTCCGCAGGTCGAGTACCTGAGCGACACCAGAGCCTGTGCCTTCGGCGACAGTCAGATCGAGTTCTACTCTCTGCAGAACGAGGCTTCCCCCCAGTTGATCACCTCTGTGCCCTGCGACTCGCAGGTGCAGAGTGTATTTGCCGGAAATGGAAAGGTCGGCGTCGTATTAAACGGCGAGAACGGCCAGTATCAGCTGCGGGTATACAACAGCGACGGCGTGCTCCTGATGGCACGGGATATTCCGTTCGCTTACACGCACGCGGAGTTTAACGGAAGCTATCTGGCATTTTACAACAGTTCGGAATGCCTGCTGCTGAATGAGAACGGAAGTGTAAAGTATGAGGGCATGCTGGACGGAACCGTGAACCAGCTGTTCTTTATCAACGCGAACACGTTTCTGCAGTTCGGCGGGCAGACCGTCAGGGAGATGAAGCTGAGATGAAATTCAGAACAAAGATGATCGTAGTATTTCTGACGGTGATTCTGGCTCCGGTGCTGATGCTGGTGCTCACCTTCTGGGGGATCAATCGCATCCAGATCGAATCACTGCGTCAGTCCTACGGGATTACGGATACGGAGGGGCTGATTGCCTCCGATTATTTTCAAATGTTCAGCCGATTAACACAGTCTATGCGTGACAGCGCGCAGGAGATTCTGGACGGGGATGTGGCCTGCCTGACGGATCCGGATTACCTGGACACTTTCAATGAGGAGCTGGAAGAGAAGAACTCTTTCCTGGTAATCCGCCGGGACGGCGAGATCGTCTATTCCGGCGATGACAGCATCGGGAAGGAGCTGTACCGACGCCTGCCGGAGTATGCCGGGAAGACGGAGACGCTCGACATGGAGGGTTTTTATCTGGGCGGAAAGTTCCAGTACCTCGTCAGCCAGCGGGATTTCCTCTTCAATGATGGCAGCGAGGGCAGCCTCTTTATCGTGACGAGCGTAAGCGCAATGCTCCCGGCGATCAACGGAATTATCCGCGATGTCATCTACATCACGCTCCTTGTGCTGATCCTTACGGCTTTTCTGCTGGTCGTATGGCTCTACAGCTCCATGGTGCGTCCGCTAGGCACGCTGCGGAAGGCGACTCGCGAGATCAGGGATGGCAACCTGGACTTTGCTATTGATGTCGAGGGCAGGGATGAGATCAGCGAACTGTGCATGGACTTCGAGCAGATGCGCCGCCATCTGAAGGAGAATGCGGAAGAGAAGATGAAGTACGACAGCGACAGCAAGGTGCTCATCAGCAACATTTCCCACGACCTCAAGACGCCGATCACGGCGATCAAGGGCTACTGCGAGGGCATTATGGACGGTGTGGCCTCCTCGCCAGAGAAGCTGGACAAGTACGTGCGCACGATCTACAATAAAGCGAACGATATGGCGAACCTGATTGACGAGCTGAGCATTTATTCCAAGATCGACACGAACCGCATCCCGTATAATTTTACGCAGATCCATGTGGACGACTACTTCCGCGACTGCGCGGACGAGCTGCGGATGGATCTGGAGTCAAAGAATATCGATCTGACGTATTACAACTATCTGGACGAGGATGCTGTGATCATCGGCGACGCCGAGCAGTTGAAGCGCGTGGTCAACAACATCGTCAGCAACTCCGTCAAATATCTGGACAAGAAGAAGGGCATCATCAACATCCGTATCCGGGACGCCGGTGATTTCGTACAGATCGAGCTGGAGGACAATGGAAGCGGCATCGCGAAGAAGGATCTTCCGTATATTTTTGACCGGTTCTTCCGCGCGGATGCTTCCAGAAATTCCTCGACTGGCGGCAGCGGCATCGGTCTATCCATTGTGAAGAAGATCATAGAGGATCACGGCGGCCGGATTTGGGCGACCAGCCGGGAAGGCACCGGAACGATCATGCACTTTGTATTAAGAAAATATCAGGAGGTTCCCGCAAATGAGTAAGATACTGATCGTAGAAGATGAAGAAAGCATTGCCGAGCTGGAGAAGGACTACCTGGAGCTCTCCGGCTTCGAAGTGGAGATTGAGAACCGGGGCGATACCGGTCTGGAGCGTGCGCTGAAGGAGGAGTTCGACCTGTTTATCCTGGATCTGATGCTGCCCGGCACGGACGGCTTCGAGATCTGCAAGCGAATCCGCCAGGTGAAGAACACGCCGATCCTGATGGTATCCGCCAAGAAGGACGATATCGACAAGATCCGCGGCCTGGGTCTGGGAGCAGACGACTATATCACAAAGCCCTTCAGCCCCAGTGAGCTGGTGGCCCGCGTCAAGGCGCACCTGTCCCGCTATGACCGCCTGATCGGCAGCGGCAGCAAGCAGAATGAGATCATCGAGATCCGCGGACTGAAGATCGATAAGACCGCCCGCCGTGTCTATATCAACGGCGTGGAGAAGAACTTCACTACCAAGGAATTCGACCTGTTGACCTTTCTCGCGCAGAACCCGAATCACGTATTCACGAAGGAAGAGCTCTTCACGAATATCTGGGGAATGGAATCCGTCGGCGATATCGCAACCGTAACCGTACATATCAAGAAGATTCGCGAGAAGATCGAGTACGATACCTCGAAGCCGCAGTACATCGAAACTATCTGGGGAGTCGGTTATCGCTTTAAGGTATAAGGGATGAGGTTTACATCGGGTGTTGTTTATGTTAGAATAAAACCTGATTCCGTGGAATCTTATGCTGAGACTTCTTAGTGTGAAAAGGAGAATATATAAATGGCCAAAGAAAAGAAACTGGTAGAAGCGATTACTCCCATGGCGGAGGATTTCGCGCAATGGTATACCGATGTAGTTAAGAAGGCGGAGCTGGTAGAGTACTCCAGCGTCAGAGGATGTATGATCCTTCGTCCCGATGGATATGCGATCTGGGAGAACATCATGCACCAGCTGGACGCCCGCTTCAAAGAGACCGGCGTTGAGAACGTATCCATGCCTCTCTTCATCCCGGAGAGCTTACTGCAGAAGGAGAAGGACCATGTCGAGGGCTTTGCTCACGAAGTGGCATGGGTAACCTACGGCGGCAACGAGAAGCTGGAGGAGCGCCTGTGCGTTCGCCCGACTTCCGAAACCCTGTTCTGCGAACTGTATAAGAAGATCGTGCAGTCCCACCGCGACCTGCCGAAGAACTATAACCAGTGGTGCTCCGTTGTCCGCTGGGAGAAGACCACCCGCCCGTTCCTGCGCTCCGTAGAGTTCCTGTGGCAGGAGGGTCATACCGCTCACGCCACCTATGAGGATGCGGAAGAGCGTACCATTATGATGCTGAATGTATATGCGGATTTCTGCGAGAACGTTCTGGCCATTCCCGTCATCAAGGGACGCAAGACGGATAGGGAGAAGTTCGCCGGCGCTCTGGCGACCTACACCATCGAGGCTCTGATGCACGATGGCAAGGCACTGCAGTCCGGTACCAGCCACAACTTCGGCGACGGCTTCGCCCGCGCCTTTGGCATCCAGTATTCCGATAAAGACAACCAGCTGCAGTACGTACACCAGACTTCCTGGGGTATGTCCACTCGTATCATCGGCGCAATCATCATGGTACACGGCGACGACAGCGGCCTGGTACTGCCGCCCCGCATCGCGCCCACGCAGATCATGGTCATCCCGATCGCCCAGCACAAGGAAGGCGTTCTGGAGAAGGCCGAGGAGCTGCGCAGCGAGCTGAAGGAGGCAGGCTTCAAGGTAAAGGTAGATGATTCCGACAAGAGCCCGGGCTGGAAGTTCAGCGAGCAGGAGATGCGCGGAATCCCGCTGCGTGTTGAGATCGGACCGAAGGATATCGAGGCCGGTCAGTGCGTTCTGGTACGCCGCGACACCCGTGAGAAGCGAGTTGTAGCTCTCACTGAGCTGACGCAGGTAGCAGGGGAGATGCTGGAGCAGATGCAGAATGATATGTACGCCCGCGCGAAGGCATTCATGGACAGTCATATGACCGAGGCACGCACCTACGACGAGTTCAAGGATGCGGTAGCCAACAAGCCCGGCTTCGTAGAAGCCATGTGGTGCGGTGATGAGGCCTGTGAGCTGAAGATCAAGGAAGATACCACAGCAACTTCCCGCTGCATGCCGTTCCAGCAGAAACGCATCAGCGAAAACTGCGTATGCTGCGGCAAGCCGGCAAAGTCTCTCGTATACTGGGGAAAGGCTTATTAAAGTTTCCGATTGATGTGAAAGAGCCGCAAGGCACGGTAAGTCAGGCAGGAGCTCAAAAAAAATAGATCTCCTGCCTTTTTTGGTTGAAAAAGAAGGAATGCTGTGATAACATCAACGCAGACAGAAAAGTCTAAGAAATGTCCTGCAACGGAAGGGACAGAGGAGAAGAAAGGAATCAATCTATGTACAGCGACATGATGGACACCATTGGATTTGTAATGCAGGCAGACCCGGAAGTCGGCGCCGCAATGAATCAGGAGCTGGCGCGTCAGAGAAGAAATCTGGAGCTCATCGCTTCGGAGAACATCGTAAGCCCAACTGTTCTGGCAGCCATGGGAAGCGTACTTACGAATAAGTATGCCGAGGGCTATCCCGGCAAGAGATACTACGGCGGATGCGAAGCCGTAGATATCGTGGAGAATCTGGCGATCGAGAGAGCGAAAGAGCTCTTCGGCGCAGAGTTCGCAAATGTACAGCCGCATTCCGGCGCACAGGCGAACCTGGCGGTATATGCTGCACTGTTAAAGCCCGGCGACACCGTAATGGGTATGAGCCTGGCGGATGGCGGTCATCTGACCCACGGCGCACCGGTCAATATGTCCGGTCAGCTGTACAACTTTGTTCCTTATGGTATTAATGCAGAAGGACTGATCGACTATGATGCTTTCGAGAAGAAGGCGGAGGAAGTAAAGCCGAAGATGATCGTAGCAGGTGCTTCCGCTTATCCCCGCGTCATCGACTTCGAGCGCATCGGCCAGATCGCGAAGAAGGTGAACGCCCTCTTCATGGTAGATATGGCGCATATCGCAGGCCTCGTAGCAGGCGGCGCTCATCCTTCGCCCGTGCCCTATGCGGACGTAGTCACCACCACGACCCACAAGACTCTGCGCGGCCCGCGCGGCGGCTTGATTCTCGCCAAGGCAGAGTACGGCCCCGCCATCAACAAGGCAGTATTCCCTGGTATGCAGGGTGGCCCGCTGGAGCACGTTATCGCCGGTAAGGCCGTATGCCTGAGAGAAGCTCTTCAGCCGGAGTTCAAGGAATATGCGGCACAGATTGTGAAGAACGCAAAGGCACTGGCAGCCGGACTGACGAAGCGCGGCGTGGATCTTGTATCCGGCGGCACGGACAACCACCTGATGCTGCTTGACCTGAGAAGCCTGCACATCACCGGCAAGGAGCTGTCCCGCCGTCTGGATGAGGTATATATCACTGCGAACAAGAATGCGATCCCGAATGATCCGGAGAAGCCCTTTGTAACCAGCGGCGTGCGTCTTGGCACGGCAGCCGTTACCACCCGCGGCCTGAAGGAAGAGGATATGGATGTCATCGCCGAGTGCATCTACCTGGCAGCCACCGACTTCGAGGCGAAGGCCGACGAGATCCGTGCGAAGGTAACGAAGATCTGCGAGAAGTATCCGCTGTACGAATAATCGATTATTGATTCTAAGATACCGGGCAAGCCGGGAAAAATATAGTTTAAGAGAAAGCACCTATGATTGGTTCAACGACCAGTCATGGGTGCTTTTTCTGCAAAAAATAGAAAAATCAGCAATTTCTCATCGGCTGTCAGGACTTTGTCACACTTTTCTGGTAAACTATTAATATAAAGAAAAATCACACGAAACAAAATAGAAGGACGGAGGCAGAACCTATGGCAGAATCTATGGCAGAACCTATCGTGTTAAAGAATCTTTGCAAGACTTACTCGATGCCGGGAGAAGAGATTCATGCAGTAAGAGACATCACCCTGACCATCCCTGACCGGGAATTCATCGCAATCATGGGGCGCAGCGGCTGCGGCAAATCTACGCTGCTGCAGATCCTCGGCACTCTGCTGGCGCCCACCTCCGGAAGCTATCTGCTACGTGGGCAGGAGGTTGCTGGTATGAATGAGAAGCAGGTCAGCGCCCTGCGCCGCCGGGAGATCGGCTTCGTGTTCCAGCAGTACCGGCTGATCCGCGAATACTCCGTATGGGAGAACATCTGCATGCCGCTGTGCCTGGATCGTGCAAAGCCGGACGAAGACTATATCATGGACCTGGCCAGAAGCTGCGGAATCTCGGATAAGATGGGCAAATATCCGGATCAGCTCTCCGGCGGTGAGCAGCAGCGAGTCGCCATCGTTCGCGCGATGGCAGCCAAGCCCAGCATCCTGCTGGCGGATGAACCCACCGGCAACCTGGACTACAAGACAGGAAAGGAGATTATGTACGTCCTGCAGGTATGCCGCGCCCGCTTCCATCAGACGATTGTTATGGTAACACATGATAGGGAGACCGCATCCTGCGCCGATCAGGTCTGGTGGATGGAAGACGGCCAGATTCAGCCGAAAGATATCAAGGAAGAGTGGGAGAAGGCAGGGCATGTCGGGTATGAAATGTAGAAAATCCTGGCCAAACAAAAATGGCATTTTAGTTTAGCCAGGGACGATGTTGCCTGTGGATAAAAAAATGGTATGAGCCGGTTTGGTTAATTTAATGGAGGTGCGGCGTATGGATCAACTGAAACAGGTTCCCGGCTTTCGGCGATGGAAAAAAGACCGGAAGCATTTTATCCGGATTCTTCTTGTCATGTCATTAAGTTTCTTCCTGATGGAATTTAGTTTTTTGCTGAGTGACAGTCTGGAGACAACGCTGGACCAAAGGCGCAAGGATGCTTACGGCGAGTGGCAGTTCGCACTATTGAACTTAGACCCCTCCCTGGGGGAGACTCATACCCTGGATCAGAATCCATTCATTGAGCACTTCGGTTACATCTGGAGTCAGGGAATGCTTGCAAATGATGGCCTGGACGGCGATTACGGCGTGGGCGGCATTGACGAGGATGCCAAAGGCATCTCGCGTATCCAGGTGTTGGACGGGCACTTTCCGGAAAGCGCCGGAGAGGCTGCTGTAGAGGCATCTCTGCTGAAACGTCTGGGAGGCAATGGTACACTTGGCGAGACGATTCATCTGGAAATGTCCCCTGTCGATGTGGATGGAAAGAGAATCTCGGATGCGGAAGTGAAAACCATGGATGTTACCGTCTGCGGAATTATCGCGGATTACACGGCAAACTGGTGCATCAGCAATCGTGCGCTGCTGCCCGGTGTCCTGCTGACAGAAGACAGCTTCTCCGGCTGGGAGACGGAACCTTATAAAACCTTCCTTATGCTGAGCGATCAGGAATGGAACATGGAGGAGATGGAAGCAGACATCATGGATGGCGGAATTCGAACTTCCATTGCGAAGATCCCTTCGCAGGCAGAACGGGAGCAGAAACTGAGAACTTTTGAGCGAAAGCTGGTTCGGAATGATTATACTTATCCCAAGGACGCTTCGGACAGTATAGAGACCGTTATGGGAGCCGTTCGTACCTTGAGCGGAGTTCTGGCGGTAATCATTCTGGGACTCACAGTTGTGACTTCTGTTCACAGCCGCCGGGAAGAGTGGCGATCGCTGACACTTCTGGGAGCAAACCGCCAGCGGCTGAAAGGAATTCTCTTCCAGGAAGCACTGAGATTTGGTCTTATCTCCATGCTGCTCGGTGTGGGCGGAGCGCTGCTGATTTTCGCACTACTGATGCCATTATCTTCCGCACTGCTGGGATTCTCGTTAAGCTATGGCTTCTCTGCAATCCATCTCCTGATGTCTATGGGAATTGGCTGCGGAATGGTAGCGATATCTTACCTGATTCCCTTCCTGCAGATGAAAAAACTGAGTCGTCTGCATATAGCAGAAAAAAATAAAAAGAAGGGGAAGAAAGAGCGAAAAGGAAGACAAAACGGAGCCGTTACCTTCCGTACTTTGTGGATGCGTCAGTGGAAGACACATCCCTGGCTGGCAGTAGTGCAGCTTGTTATCATGTGTGGAGTGCTGATCCTGCCGGGAATCGGAATCCGGGCGATAACCAATCAACATAATCTTCTGGATTTTGAGATTAATTATTATGGAGACGCTTATACGTTGAGTACTTGGGGCGGCCTGGAAGATGGAGATGGGATACCCAAAGAAGATATGAAAGCAATAGACTTGCTTTATGGAATCTCCGGCTATCAGGCATACCAGTATACGGGGTATAAGGATAACTTTGCGATAGATATTTCCGAATGGATGGGAACGCCCTATCAGCAACTTGCAGCGGAAAACGAGCTAATGGATTATCAGCGGGAGTTTGAAATTGCGAAAAGTAATCTGGATATGATGGAAGAAGGATTTGAAGAATATTTTCTCTATGAGCAGGCACAGAAAAACCTGAAAGAAAAAGAATCTCTTCTGGAGCAGGGAAAAATCGGAACAAGAATATTGACTGTAAATTCGGAAGAAACTCTTCAGCTGTTTTTGAATAATTTGGATGAAGGAGAAGTAGATATCCAGGATTTCTTTGCTGGTAAATCTGCGATTCTGGTACTTCCGGCACAAGTTGAAGCGAATGAATTATATATGGAGTTTTTTTCTGCGTATTCTGATCTTAACGAAGAATCCGTAAAGGCCAACATTGAGGACGGAAAAGAAGTAACTTACGAGGAGAGCATTCCGACAGGCATATCTTTGGATGTTTTTTATCAGCCGGATAGTGGTACACCGGAGCAGCAGTCGGTGAGAATTGATGGTATTCTGAGAAGTATGAAGTCAACGGATACGATTCAAGAGCAGCTTACTTTATCAGTATCTGCATATAGTCTGATTTGCAGTGAAGCTTTCCTGGAGCAGTTTTCCTGGCCATCGATGGATCGGTATCAGGGAGTTCGTGTAGTTGCCTCTTCTGAAGCAGGGTATGGAACGGATACGCAGGTCGCAAAGGCACTGTCGGATGCTTCCGGGTTGAGTTATGAGAACCACAGAGAGCGAACCGTGCAGCTGCGCCAGGAATTGTATCTGGACATTGTGCTTTATAGTTTCCTGTGTGGATTAGGAGCCTTGTTCCTGTTGATTATCCTTGCCGGAGTCTCAAAGAATGCCAGTCAATACCAGAATGAGTCGCTGCAGACGCTGGAATATCTGGGAATCCAAAGAAGTTGGAAGACATCATTGCAGATGTCAAAATCAGCGATTCTTGGAATGATAGCGATTGGAGCTGCGATTCTTACAATGTCTGTGATCGACTATAAGGAGTATTACACGAGAGCAATAGCAGATGACTATGTAGTTATACTTCCTTTTTCTATTGATGTTGGATTTAGCATGGCGGAATACCTGCTGGTATGCGTATTGCTGATTCTTGTATGTATATTGGTAAGCAGTGGGCGTTCAAAAAAAGTTGAAAAAAGATGTAAAAAAATTTAAAAAAGTGGTCAGATGTCAGGATTTTGTCACACTTTTTTTGTATAATAAAAATATCAGCTGATACGTAACCTGCAAACAAATTCAACACGTAAGAGGAGGTAAATTTCTATGAAGAAATTACTGAGAATGTTTTGGATGATGGTGCTGGCGATGATGATGGTTCTGGGCAGTGTGGGAGCATATGCCGCAGACACGCAGGCGAGTGGCGCGAGAGCGATTACCTGTGAATGCGGCGGTTCTATGACTGGTGAGTCTATTAAATATGGAACGTGGAAGTATACGGGAAATATCCGGGCTTGTCGTCATGGAACTCCGACAAAAAAGGATCAGGAGAGAACGAGAACGAATACTGTATATTGGAAATGTAATTCCTGTGGTTATCTTCAGTATAAGACGACCAGAACACAGACGGATTGGGTGTGCATGGCGAAGTAGAATTAACTGAATGATAAAAACTTTTTAACTCTTTGCTTTTTAGAGGGGCAAGGCCATGCGCCTTGCCCCTCCTTGTTAACGGAGGTATGCTTATGAGATTTCACGTATGGATTCTGACGTTGAGCATGCTGTTCGGCAGTGCCGGGATATGTGTATCGGAGTTCTCAGAGGCGAATAACACTGGTGGTACAGATTCTGGGCGCAGCAGCGTATACACCGAGTATGGCGCATGGAAGTACACCGGGCAGACGCGGGCTTGCAGGCATGGAGACCCTTCCCGGCGGGATCAGGAGAAGAAGCGGAAGAATACGGTATACTGGCAGTGCGGCTACATTTCCTTCCGGGTTCATCCGACGGAGACAGAGTGGGAGTGTATGTATTAAGAAATAATCGTAACTACTCCGGAGCTATGGATTTTTCAGGGAAGTTATGTTACAATAGTAGCTCTATATATAAGAGCAGAAAAAGAAAGCAGAAGAGAAGGGGGGATTCTTGTGATTCGAACGCTTATGATTGAGGATGACATGCTTCTTGCGGTAGCGCTGCGGCTTCTTCTGGAAGAGAACGGACATCAGGTACAGGCAGTCTGCACTTACCGGGAGACGATGATGCAGGATTTTTCTTCCTATGACTTCTTCTGCGTGGACATTCATTTACCGGACGGAAATGGCATCGATATTTGCCGGGAGATTCGCCGGGCGGGGCGGCAGCCAATTCTGGTGCTGACGGCCTATGAGGATGAAGACTATGCGGTTCGCGCTTTTGAGGCGGGCGCGGACGATTACGTTATCAAGCCGTTTCGCAGCAGAGAGCTGGTCGCGCGCATGAGCGCTTTGCTGCGGCGAACCTGCAGGAAGCCGGACATGAAGGGCTACCGCTGTGGTGATCTTTTCGTATCCGCAGAGTCTGTGGAGGTTTGCTGGCAGGGGAAGCCGCTGGACGTCTCTGCGCTGGAATACCGGATTCTGGCGCTTTTGCTGCGTCAGGCCGGAGGACGGGTCAGCCGGGATGATATGCTGAAGCAGGTGTGGCAGAACTCCTCGGAAGATGTGGAGGACAATACGCTTTCGGTAAATGTCGGCCGCCTGCGGAGGAAGCTGGAGCGGCTGGGGTGTTCCGGGGCGATCGAGACCTGCTGGGGGCGCGGTTATCGCTGGGTTCTGCCGGTGACGGAAGAACGGAGATAGACAGTAAGCGTTTGTCGGCTGTAAGGATATGATAAGCGTCCAGTGTCTATGAGAGTGTGGAAAGGGGAAAACTCGGATGGGACAGGAGATACGGAAGAAGAAAGTGCGGATCGCACTGCTGGTAGCGCTGTGGTTGGCAGTCCTGGCGCTGGCAGGCGGCCTTGTCCTGGTGAAGCTGGCGGATGTGCAGCGGCGGGATCAGCTGGCGCTGATGGGGCGGCTGGCCGTTCTGTATGAGGGCAGCGAGACGGATTTTCTGGAGGCGGTGATGCAGGAACCCACGGACGAAGACTATGCGGCCGGTTATGACCTGCTGGCGCAGAGCAGCTTCTCACGCCGAGGCTATCGCGAACTTGGCCGGACGAATTCCTCTGAATTTTTCTTCTATGGATGGTGTATGATAGCAGCGCTGGGAGTGCTGCTTTTGCTTTTTTATGGCTGGAGAGAAATCCGGCGTTACCGGGAACTGAACGTGCTGGGCGAATCGCTTTTTCTGTGGAAGCGGCATCTGCCCGATCCAAAGGAGCCGGAGGCGAAGTATTTCCGGGACTGCCTGGAACGCTGCCAGGAGGAACTGGAGAAGGATCAGGCGGCGCAGGAGGAAAATATGCAGAAGCAGACCCGGTATCTGGAGAACCTGGTACACCAGATCAAGACGCCGCTGGCCGGGATTTCCCTGTATCACAATTATCTGGAGGATATGGAGACGGAACCGGTCAAGCAGGATCTGCTGATGAAGAGCCGAGTGCAGATCGATCATATGGAGACTCTGGTGCGGCAGATGATGCTGTTGACCCGCCTGGATAATAATGCAGTCACGATGAAGCTGGAGCGCGTGGTGATGGAGGATATCATGCTTCGGGTGGAGCAGATGACGATGGGGCTGAGCCGGGAGAAGCATCAGAAGGTCTGCTGGGACTATGCGATCGAGCAGGAAGTACTGTGCGACTGTTTCTGGATTCAGGAGGTTCTGATTAATCTGATGCGGAATGCGATCGAGCATACGCCGGAGTATGGCCATATCCGCATCTGGACGGAGGAGACAGATTCGTGTGTGAACATCAATATCCAGGATGACGGGCCGGGGATTCCACGGGAGGATCAGCAGCAGATTTTCCGGCGCTTTTTTACAGATGTGTCAATCGAGAACGGGCGCAATACCGGAATCGGGCTGAACCTGGCGTATGAAATTATCATGAAGCACGGCGGCAGACTGGCGGCGTTGGACTGCGAGACCGGGGCCTGGTTTCAGCTGCAGCTGTATTATTAAAACGAAGAAGCCACTCGCAATAAAGAAGAAACCGCTGCCAGGCATGGTGACTGACAGCGGTTTCTTGACGGAAACAGGGGGGAATCCGTCTGTAGGGCATACGTATGAACGATAAATA
>JABLTL010195448.1_pt1 | contig 17040 bp, 23 predicted proteins | sample 7160151 | NCBI WGS metagenome assembly JABLTL01 (sample SAMN14651223, study PRJNA627086) | human gut metagenome | isolation source: feces | host: Homo sapiens
TAAAAAAATATGATATGAATAAAAAATATCATATTTTAGAATAATTTATTCAATAAATTTTTTATTGATGTAAATTTAAACATTTTATTGTAATCTTATATTTCAATGTATTTTTTACATTAAATATAATAAATAATTAGATAATAATAAAAAAATTTAAAAAATTTAAAAAAAGTATTGCAAAATATGATAAAGTATATTAAAATTTAGAAGAAGTGGTGAGAAGTGGTATAAAGTGGTAGATAAAGAAATGAGGTGAAAACCATTGCTTATTGGTGAATATGAACATTCTCTAGATGTTAAAGGAAGATTAATAATGCCAGCCAAACTAAGACAAGACATGGGAGAAAAATTCATTATAACTAAAGGGTTAGATGGATGTTTATTTGCATTTTCACAACAAGAATGGTTAAACTTTGAAACAAAATTAAAAACTTTACCGCTTTCAGATAAAAATGCTAGAAACTTCGTTAGATTCTTTTTATCAGGAGCCACTGAATGTGAATTAGATAAACAAGGTAGATTTCTTATACCCAATAATTTAAGAATGGCAGCAACTTTGGAAAAAGAAGTAGTAATAATAGGTGTAGGAACAAGATTAGAAATATGGAATAAGCAAATATGGAATAAGTGTGATGAAGAAATATCAGCAGATGATATAGCTCAGAACATGGCAGATTTAGGTATATAACTTGCAAAAGTTTATATAAAATACTAATGATAAAAATACAAAAGAAAATAATAGGAAACAAAAGATAAAAATACAAAAGATAAAAGTTCATAGATACAAAAGTGATTTTTACAAATGAATAAATAAAACAATTTAAAACCCAAAAGAAAAAACATAAAATAAAGACAAAGGCAACTGGTAGTTTTATATTACCAGTTGTTTAATTATAAAAGAGGTATAAAATTGAAATTTGAACATAAACCAGTTTTACTAAACGAATGTATAGAAGGATTAAATATAAATCCACAGGGAATATATGTAGATGGAACTCTTGGAGGAGCAGGACATAGTCTAGAGATATTAAAAAGGTTATCAAAAGACGGATTATTAGTTGGAATAGATAGAGACGAAGAAGCTTTACAAGCTGCAAAAGAGAGGCTAAGAGAATATAATAATGTCAAATATATTTATGGAAATCATGATAATATGAAAGAAATACTAGATGCTAACCATATAGGAAAGGTGGATGGTATTTTATTGGACTTGGGTGTTTCTTCATATCAATTAGATGAAAGAAATAGAGGATTTAGTTATTTAGGCGAAAATGAATTAGATATGAGAATGGATAAAAATCAGACATTAACAGCTAAAGAAATTGTAAATACTTATGAAGAAAAAGAGTTGGCAAGAATATTTTTTGAATATGGAGAAGAAAGATTTTCTAAAAATATAGCTAGAAATATATGCAAATACAGAAAAGAAAAAACTATAAAGACAACAAAACAATTGGTAGATATTATTGAGTCATCAATTCCAAAATCAAAACAAAATGATGGACATCCGGCTAAAAGGACTTTTCAAGCTATACGAATAGAAGTAAATGATGAAATTAAACCATTACATAATACAGTAATGGAGTCAATAAATAGTTTAAAACCACAAGGAAGATTGTGTATTATAACATTTCATTCGCTAGAAGATAAAGCGGTAAAAAGAGCATATAATGAGGCTTTAGGAAAATGTGCATGCCCAAAAGATTTGCCTTATTGTGTGTGTGGAGCTCAAAAATTAGGAAAAATAATAAATAAAAAACCAATTATAGCTACAGAAGAAGAACAAAAAATAAATTCTAGGAGCAAGAGTGCTAAACTAAGAATTTTTGAAAAAATATGATGCTAAAGAGGAGGTGAGTAACTTATGGAAAACAGATATCAATATGAGACAAGCCCAAGAAAGGAAAAAATTGAACAAAAAAGAGAGAAAAAACATAAAAATATTGAAATAGTAAAAGAACAACCTAAACAAGAAGTTAAGATTTCTGCAGAACAGAAAAAAAGACATAAAAAATTAACATTATTGGTAGTGATTGCTTTTGCTTTGTTGTTAACCATAAGTTATAGAAATACAAAAATAAATGAAGAATTTAAAGAAATGCAAAGTAAAAAAACAGAATTAGCAGCATTAAAAAAGGAAAATGAACAATTACAAGTAACAATTGAGAACAGTTTGAATTTAAGTAATATAGAAAAACAAGCTAAAGAAAAATTAGGAATGCAAAAATTAACAAACAAACAAACAGTATATGTTAATTTACCTAAGAAAGATTATATAGAATCAACAACAGATAAAGTTAGCATAGAGAAAAAAAATAAGAATATATTCCAGCAATTTGTGAATAAAATATTAAACAAATAAAAGATACCTAGACTATGTATTAGCATTAGTAGAGGTATAATTTTTTTTGCCTTTAATAGATATTATTAGAGGTGAAAATAAATGAAAGTGATGAAATTAACTAGTAAAAAGAAATTAAAAAACATATTATTTTGTGCATTTGCTATTATAATAGGATTAATTATACGAGTAGGTTATATACAAATTGTGCAAGGAAAAGAATTAAGCAATTTGGCTTATGAACAACAAACATTAGATAGAAAAGTTAATCCTAAACGAGGAACATTATATGATGCAACTGGAAACAATATACTTGCTCAAAGTAGTACTGTAGAAACTATTACAGTAAATCCTGTAAATATTTCAACTGAAAATAAAGAAAAGGTAGCTAAAGCATTATCTGATATATTTGAATTAGATTATGACAAAGTATTAAAAAAAGTAAAAAGAAGAAGTTCAATCGAAACAATAGTGAAAAAAGTAGATAAAACAAAATCGGACGAATTAAGAAAATGGATGGAACAGAATCAAATAAATACAGGAATAAATATAGATGAAGATACAAAAAGATATTATCCTTATGGAAGTTTAGCATCACAAGTTATCGGATTTTGTGGAAGTGATAATCAAGGATTAGATGGAGTAGAAGCTAAATACGAAGAAATCTTAAAAGGAAAGCAAGGGGCTATAAAAAAACATACAGATGCTAAAGGTGGAGAAATAGGAGAAGAAGGAGAAAATTACGTATCAGCAACTGATGGCAATGATTTAGTACTAACAATTGATTTAACAGTACAATCAATTGTAGAAAAATATTTAAAAGAAGCATGTATAGATAATCAATGTACAGATGGTGGAAGTATAGTAGTAATGAATCCTCAAAATGGAGATATTTTAGCAATGGCAACATATCCAAATTATAATTTAAATGAACCATATCAACCATATACAGAAGAATTAAAAAATACATGGGAAACATTAGAGCAACAAGAAAAAACAAAATTGTTGCAAGCAGTTTGGAGAAATAAAGCAATAGCAGATACTTATGAACCAGGTTCAGTATTCAAATTAATAACTTCTTCAGCAGCTCTAGAAGAAGGAATAACAGATACTGATAAAGCAGGTGAATTCTGTTGTACAGGAGGAATAGAGGTTGCAGGAGTTAGAATAAAATGTTGGAGATATTATAGACCACATGGCTCAGAAAGCTTAAGGCAAGCATTGATGAATTCTTGTAATCCTGTATTTATAGGGTTAGGTCAAAAAATGGGAGTAACAAAATATTATGAATATTTAGAAAAGTTTAAGTTACTACAAAAAACTGGAATAGATTTACCTGGAGAGGCAGGAAGCATATTCCTAGCTAAAGAAAAAGCGGGACCTGTAGAATTAGCTACTATTAGTTTTGGGCAAAGATTTGAAATTACTCCAATCCAACTGGCAACAGCAGTTTCTAGTATTGCAAATGGCGGGAATAGTATTCAGCCAAGAATAGTAAAAAAAATAATAAATAGTGAAACAAAAGAAATAACAGAAGTACCAGTCAAGAATTCTGGTAAGGTAATATCAAAAGAAACCTCAGAAAAAGTTTTAAGTATGATGGAATCTGTTGTATCTGAAGGAACTGGAAAAAATGCTAAAGTAATAGGATACAGAATAGGTGGAAAGACTGGAACATCTGAAGATGGGGTAAATACAAATAAATATGTAACATCATTTTGCGGTGTAGCTCCAATAGATAATCCACAAGTAGTAGTATTAGTTACACTATATAATCCCACCGGAGAGGGCGGCCACCATCTAGGTGTATGCTTATGGAAGTTAATAAAAAACGAGGTGTATATATTTGACGAAATACAGTTGTACCATGGGTTATACGGAATAGAATATAGTGAAAAAGTATTGAAAGAAATAACAATGAAGTGTCTGCTTATTGCAGTTTTATGCACAATAAATAACCAAAAGTGGATAAATATTCTTAAAGTGAGTTGCATTAGGCAATTCACTTTTTTAGTGCGACAGGCATGTCGTTTAGCTAATCGGTGAAAGTCCGTATGGGAGGTATATATCGTCAAGCAATTAGAGAAACACAAGCTATCCATCGTGAGGTGGAAGTGGAGGAAGTGTGTATCAAAATCATGGCTCGATGTACAAGAACTTGATATTAAGGCTATGCAAGAGGGCAAGGCTACTAAACAAGTCGAAACCCAAAAGATATACGTAAACTCAAAATCAATATTTTATCTATCTACGGAAAGGAAAGAGGAAACAGATATGGAACTAGTTTTGGATTTAGACCTAACAGAAGATGTGAACAAGCAGTAATTAGGGCATTGGAATATTTGAATGATGGATATGAATGGATAGTAGATATAGACTTAGAGAAATTTTTCGACACAGTAAATCAAGATAAATTAATAACAATAATAGGAAAGACAATAACTGATGGATATGTAATACAAAAGAATGAAAAAAGATTGCAAAAAGATTGCAAAAAGATACATTATGTGATAGTATGAAAAAAGTATAAAAAGAATAGCCAAAAGTTTATGTACATTGAAAATTGAATAGCGAGATTTGTTGTATAAAAAAGCTAATGAAGGAAACAATATAGGTGTATATAAATAAGGCTAAAAATATACAAAAAAGTCTAAAAATAGGAGGATAAAAAATGTTAAAAGAAACATTTAAGAAAAACAAAGGGATAACATTAATTGCGTTAGTAGTAACAATAATAGTGCTTTTAATACTTGCAGGAATAAGTATAGTAATGTTAACAGGACAAAATGGAATACTAAATAGAGCAGTAGAAGCAAAAGAAAAAACAGAAGTAGCGCAAGAAGATGAAAGTGTAAAAATGGCAGTATCAAGTGCATTAATAGAAGGAGAATTAACAACAGAGAATTTACAAGAAGCATTTACTAAAAGCAACTTAAATGGGCCATTGGAAGGAAGTGGACCATGGACATATACAGGCGATTATGGTGAATATGATATAGAAAAGAGTGGCAACATAACAACTAATGAATATACAGACGATAGCATAATAAAAATGCTCGGAGATTATGGAGTTACTAAAAAAGGAAAACTTGTAAATATTCAACTAGAAAGTGAAGAATATCAAGTTTGGAGTGAAGCAACAATAGGAGAAGAAGTTAAAAAAATTGGAAAAGTAAAATTTGCTGAAGGATATAATGGTAGTTATTATGTTATAAATAGAGATGGAGAAGTGTATGCATGGGGGAACAATTATGAAGGAAAACTGGGAACAGGAAATACAGAAGATCAAAGTGCGCCAATAAAAATAAATGAATTAGCAAATATTGAAAATATATGTGTACGGTTATAGTTCTTATGCTAGAACGATAAACGGAGAAGTGTATGCATGGGGAGATAATAGCTATGGACAATTAGGGATAGGAAATACAGAAAATCAAAGCAGTCCAGTAAAAATAGAAAGCTTGAGTAATGTTGATGAAATATATTATGATGGTTCTTGTTGTAGTGTATATGCTAAAATGACAAATGGGGAAGTATATGCATGGGGATATAATAGCGATGGACAATTAGGGATAGGAAATACAGAAGATCAAAGTAGGCCAGTAAAAATAGAAGAATATGGTAATACACAAAGTATAAAGAGATTTTATAGAAGTAGTAATAAAAATATTATCTTAACGGATGATGAAAAAATATATGTATGGTCATTTGTAATTGTGCCTAAATAGAAAAAAGTTTGCCAAGTAGGTGTAAAAAGTGGTTGGAAAATGATATGTATGTCCAATTTTATGCAAAGTGGACATACCAAAAAGCAATAGTAGCGCTACTACAATTATGTAAATGTATCATCTATCAAATATCATAGAGGAGTTTTAAAATAAACAGGATATAATTTCATATCCTGTTTTTAAATCCTACTGCAAAGACTTTTAAATATCTGGATATAAAACATTATACTTTCTAACAAAATCTTTAGTATCAGAATTATTCATAAAAACAGCAGAACGATTTTGCATCAAAAACTCAACAATATTATAAACATCAATCCAAATTTCATTATTACCATCAACCTGAGAATCATCAAAAATCAATTGCAAACCAAAATGAAGATGTGGAACATTAATATTATTAACATTCTCCTTAGTACTATAACCAGTCATACCCAAATACCCAATAACATCACCAGCAGTTACTTTTGCACCTTCCGTAAGACCAGCAGCATAAGGATGATTTTTACGTAAATGAGCATAATAATAGTACCTTTTTCCATCCAAACTCCTAATACCAACACGCCAGCCACCATACTGATTCCATCCTAGATGCTCAACAGTACCAGACTCAACAGCAATAATAGGAGTTCCAATATTACCCATTAAGTCATTACCAAGATGAGTACGTCTAAAACCATAAGACCTAGAAGCGCCAAAATCATCATAATGGCTAAAACTATAATTTTTGTCAATAGGTAAAAAAGCTTTAATTCCATACTTATTTTCAAAATGTGTAGTGCCATCTTCAGCTTCAACTTCTATAGAATAATTACCTATAAAATTGTCCAAAACTGCAGAATATGCATCATAATAATAATTATAATATTTCATATCTTTGGTCAAATCTTGAATACTTTTTCCACTTTTTAATTGTTCTAATAATTTATCTAAATCAGATTGCTTAAAGTTTTTGAAATTACCACCATTTTTACAGGCCAAATAGGATAATAGTTCTATCCAATTGTATTGTATTTCTGAATTTGAATTATGGGAATCAATATCTAGTTTTGCTGTTTTTGAAAGGGCTTCAGATGTTATGTTAAAATCTACCCATTTTATAAAATTGTTATTAGAATTTTCAGAAGGTTTTGAGTAGTTATTCCAAAATAATTCTGGCCCAAATGTGGCTGATTTTGATATAAATATGTAACTTGCTAGAATTATGGTGAGGGATAGTAGTGTTGTTATAAAGTAAAATTTTTTGTGTATTTTTAAGGTTTTAATAATCATTTAAATTCCTCCGGATTAATTAGAGTTATTAAAATATATTACAACAAAAAAATTTTTGAATTGTAACAAGAAAATAGAAAAAATAACAAATAATTATTCACAAAATATTGACGAATGCAGATAATCAGTTTAAAATTAAAACAAAAGAAAGGATGATAAAAATGAACAAATACATGAAAATTGCAAAAGAAAATGCAGACACCTAATTATCCAATTGAAGAAAGAACATATTATAAAGTAGATAATAGAATAAGAAAAGCGTGGGTAGTCGTTATAAATTACGAAGATAACTTTGATGATGTTGTAAAAAGATACACAGAGGGAGCATATAGTTATTTTGTGGATGCAACAACAGGAGAAATAATAGGAGGACATACAATGGATTACTTGTGTGCTTTTTTGCTCAAATGGTAATATTCAAAAAACACTCGCTATTTTAAAGATTTCAAAGGAAGAAAATAAGTGAAAAAAATAGTTGCGTAGTTTTTTCCTTATTACTACGCTTATGGAGTGTGGTTATAAGTGAAATTATCATTGATGCGTGATATTAAGAATAACTGTGTATTAAAAAAGGTTGAAAATATTCATTTGGATATTTTCGACTTTTTTTGTATGCCTTGATAATTTTATGTAGTGGAAACCATAGTCCGCCGACTTCTGTTCAATTTGAATTTGAAAAATTGAACGGAGGTAAGAAAATGGAAGATAATGCAAAATGCTTTATTAAAATAAGAAAAGGTTATTATGAAGAAATTACATATAAGGAATTAAAAGAAAGACGAGAAAATGACAATACATATATAAATAAAAAATTTATTCCAATTCAAAAGACCCTAATAGAAGTTTCATTAGAAGAATATAAAGACTTTTATAAAGAAATTGAAAGAAATAAGTATATTAAAAAGAAAAATAAAATCATTGGAAAAAATAAAAAATTATTGGGGGTTATCAATTGGACAAGCAATTGCTTATGGCTATATTGTTTTTAGCAATTTGAATTTTGAAAATAAAAGTTTAACGGAAGATGAAATTACAAATATACTCTCCAGATAATGCAGTCGAGTTTGTAGAAAGAAAGGAAAAATAGTTAGCATAAATTATTGGATTTCCTAATATTGTTTAAAAGAAAAACAGGAGGTGTATATTTATGATACAAAAAAATGAAAGAGAAAAAATAGAAGTGTATGAGATAGATAATAAAAAATACACAGTAATATCAAAAAATGTGGATAATCCGAACAATGTAGAAAAATTGTATAATGTTTTGTGCAAATTTGCATTATCAAAAATCAATACAAGTATGAAAAAATAAAAATTACACATTAGAAATAAATATTATGAAAATATATAATTGAATTATCAAATATATATACCTCCGAATAAAGAGGTGTTGAAAATGAACAAAAAATATAGCGTTGCAGCATATTTGAGATTATCACAGGAAGATGGTGATAAAGATGTAAGTGATAGTATAATTAGTCAAAAAAACATTATAAATAAAAAGGTAGAAGAATTAGGAGAAGATTTTTATATAGTTGATTATTATATAGATGATGGATATACAGGACTTAATACAGACAGACCATCTTTTCAAAGAATGATAGAAGATTTAAACAATGGAATAGTAAATACAGTTATTACAAAAGATTTATCAAGGCTTTCGAGAAACAGTTATGAGGCAAATTATTTAATAGAATTATATTTTCTTGAAAGAAATATAAGATATATATCTGTTTTAGACAATGTGGATACAGGAGAAAAAAACTCAAATAATGATATGATCCAATTTAAAACTTTAATAAATGACTGGTATAGTAAAGATATTTCAAGAAAAATAAAATCTAGTGTTTGGGCTAGAAAAGAGAAAGGAATGTTTTTAGGCTCAATAGCACCTTATGGATATAAAAAAAGTAAAGAGGACAAACATAAATTAGTCATAAAAGAAAATGAGGCTAGAATTGTAAGAAGAATTTTTGAAGAATGCCATAGTGGAAAATCAATAAAGAAAATCGCAGAGGGGTTAGAAAATAACAAGGTTTCTAGTCCTACAAATCGGAAAATATAATGGCGAAGAAAGATGTTGTTGGAGAGAAGAAACTATAAGAAGAATGCTAAAAAATAAGGTTTATCTGGGACATTTGGAATACGGCAAAAGAATAAATTTAAGTTATAAGTCTAAAAAAGTAAAATACATACCTCCAGATGAATGGAAAATTGTCTATAATACGCACGAGCCAATAATATCAGAAGAATTATTTTATGAAGTTCAAGTAATGCGTTCAATAAATAAAAATATAAAAAGAAAAAAACACGAGTGGGAACTAAATGGAATTGTAAAATGTAAAGAATGTGGTGCTAAAATGACTTTAAAAGTAGAATACAAAAGAGATAATCCAGATGTAATAAAATCTAAAAAGATATGTTGTTTAAACGGCTTGAAAAGGTATAAGGGAAAAGAATGTATAAAAGGTAGTAGAGGATTTGATGAAGAAACTTTTAATACTATTGTTTACAAAAATATGAAAACAATAGTAAAAAAATTAATAAATGAAGAAAAAATAAAAGAACTAATTTGTAAACAAAATTATGAAAGTGCTTATAAAAATTATGATAATAATATGGAAATACTTTTGAAAGAATTAAAGAAAACAGAAGAAGATATTAGAGAATTATATATAGACTATAAAAATGAATTGCTTGATCAAGAAGACTATAAAAAATTCCAACAAGAAAAAACAATACAAAGGAATAGAGTAAAAGAGGAAATAAAATTATTAGAACAAGAAAAAAAGACAAAACCTGTTTTAAGTGAAAAGAAACTAAATGAGATAGTCCAAGAATTGTTAAATATGAAAGGAATAAAAAAAGATATTATAACAGAAATTGTTCACGATATACAAATAGACAATGAAAATAATGTTTATATAAACTATAAATATAATATCTTTGAGGAGTTGTTATAAAATGAAAGATTATAGAGCAGGAATATATTTGAGATTATCAAGAGAACATCCAGAAGAAAATAATAGCATTGAGGCACAAAGGAAAATTACAACTAATTATGCAATAAAAAACGGATATAAAATAATTGAAGAATACGAAGATAATGGTTATTCTGGAATATTAGATTCAAGACCAGGACTAAATAGAATGATGCTTGATATATCAAGAGGATATATCAATATGGTTATAGTAAAAGATATTAGTCGTTTAACTCGTGATAAAAATAAAACAGGATGGTACACAGAAAAATTTTTCCCAGATAATGATGTAAGATTTATTTCAGTTACAGAATTTTTAGACAGTGGAGAAAGGTATGAAATAGATGATACAATAATGTTACGAGGAATAGCAAATCAATATTACATTGCAGATATATCAAAAAAAATAAGAGCAAATAAAAAAGCAATGAGGGATAGTGGACAATATGTTGAACATTATACGCCTTATGGATACAAGAAGAAAAAAGAGGATAAGCATCAAATTGAAATAGATGAAGATGTGGCAGAAAACATAAAAATGATATTTGATATGTATATACAAGGAAAAACAGGCTCACAAATTGCAAACTTTTTAAATGATAAAAAAATAAAAAATCCTAGTAGATATATGAAAATGAAAAATGCAAGTAAAAAATGGAGTCCAGAAACTATAAATACAATTTTATCAAATCCGTTTTATTGTGGTAATACGGTAACAAACAAGTATATAACAAACTATATGAAAAAAACTTGTAAAAAAAATAAAGATAGAAAATCTTGGATTATAAAAGAAAATACACACGAGGCAATAATTAGTAAAGAACAATATAATAGAGTACAGGAAATAAAAGACAATAAACATAAAGAGAAAGGCACAACATATCAGTTTTTGTTAAAGGATCTACTTTATTGTGGACATTGTAAATCAAAGTATCAATATAAATTATTTAAATCTAAAGATAGAAAAAAATATTTATATGAGAGTGCAGGTTTTAAATGTGGTGTGGTATATAAAAGACCAGAAAGGTGTAAAAATAAAACATTTATAAATGAAAAACATATAAATGAAATAGTAATTGCAGAAGTCCAAAAGAGATTAAGTTTTATTGAAATAAATCAAACAACTAATAAAGTAATTGATTATTATAAACAGAATAGTGAAGAATACAAAAAAATTAAAAATCTAAAGAATGAAATTGAAAAATTAGAACGAAGAAAAAGCATTTTATATAATAAAAAATGTGATAAAACTATAACTATTGAAGAATTTAAAAAACAATATGAAAAAATAAAGTCAGATATAAATTCTATAAAATCAAAAATAGAAAAATTTGAAGAAAATCACAATAGTAATATAAATGAAGAAAGAATTAAAGGAATAATAGAAGACTATAAAAATGGAAAAGAATTTACTAACGAATTTTTAAAAGAAATTATAAAGAGGATAGAAGTTTATTCTGATTTAAGAGTTGAAGTTATTTTTAATCTTTAAAATGTTGAAATTTAGCAGTTTTGTTAAATTATTTTTATAAATATTTGACTGCAATAAACGGCGCATAACACAAGGAGGTGCGTGGGTGATTTTTACAACACATAATAAAACTATTTAGAAATCGTTAATGAAATAAACTGTTAAATCAATAAAGATGGCGAGTTTTAATCGCTTTTTAAAATATAAATGAGAGGACAAGTTATGGAAAATAAAAATATAATAGGCACAAATTTTATAATTACTAATAGAAATTTAATAAACAAATTTGGGTTAAATTCAGCAGTAATGCTTGGAGAATTATATGGTAGAAGCAATTATTTTAAAGAACGAAATGAGCTAAAATATGGATACTTTTTTGCTACAAAAGATAGCATAGAAAAGAGTACAAAATTAAGTCCGTATAAGCAAAGAAAAGCAACATCAATATTACAAGCTGTTGGAATTTTAGATGTAAAACATATAGATATTCCACCAAAGACTTACTATAAGATTAATGAAGAGAAACTCTGGAAAGTATTGAAAGATTCAATAGAGCACGAGATGAACAACTAGTAATTCATATTTTAAACAACTAGGTGTTAAAAATATTACCTACAGTATGTTAAAAAATTTTACACAAATAATAATAAGTAATAATAATAAAAAAATAATAAATAATAACACACACTAAAAACTGAAATTAAAGAATATTATTAAAGATAAAGTAAGGTATAACGTTTTAAACTATGATTTCGGACTTGTATTTTAAAAACTTTTAATATATAATTTTTTAAAAGTATAAAATTAAAGGAATGAACTAAAAATGAACAATGAAATTATTGTAAGGAAGGCTAAGATAGAAGATTTTGAACAATTACATAGATTGATTATGCAGGTTCATAAAATACATGTTAAAGAAAGAAGAGATATGTATAAAAATGTAGAGCCTTTAAATTTTGAAGAATTTAAAAATGAATTGTTAGATACAAATAATATATATTTGGTGGTAGAGATAGATAAAAAAGTGGTTGGTTTATGTTTTGCACAAATAAAGAAAATATCAAATAATAAGATTTTAAAGGATAGAGAGATTCTAAATATTAGTGATATCTGTGTTAATAAGGACGAGCGAAGAAAAGGAATTGGAAAAAAATTATATAGTCAGGTGTTACAGATAGGTAAGGAAAAAAATATGGATAGTATAGAATTAATGGTTTGGGGATTTAATAAAGATGCTATAAAATTTTATGAAAAGATAGGTATGAACATTAAAAATTTAAGATTTGAACAAAAAATTAAATAATACAATTATAGATATAAATGGTAAGTTGTATGGAGGAATTGGAATATGGAAAAAAGAATGAATAAAGAAGAACTAATAGAATTGATTGAAAGCTTAAAGTTAGATAAAAATGAGTATTGGATTTTATCTAGCGGAGCTTTAGTTATACGTGGTATATATCCAGATGCTGGAGATTTAGATATTGCAGTTACTGAAAAAGGGTTACAAGAGTTAAAAAATAATTATAATTTAAAGAAAAAAGGCAATGGTTGGTATATAGTAAATGATAAAATCGAATGTGTTCTTGATACAAAAGAAGCATGGAAAATAGAAAATTTAAAAGTGAGGAATAAGAATGAAAGTAATAACATTATGTGGAAGTTTAAAGTTTAAAAAAGAAATGATGGAGACAGCAGAAAAAATGGGATTAGAAGGTAATTGTATTCTTACACCAGTTTATCCAATATTAGAAGAATTTGAAAGAACAGAAGAGCAATTAAAAAAACTAAAAGAAGCTCATTTTAAAAGGATAGAGTTATCTGATGCAATATTAGTAATAAATAAAGACAATTACATTGGAAAAAGTACAAAATTAGAAATAGAATATGCAGAAAAATTAGGAAAAGAAATTATTTACTTAGAACAGAATTAGTTATACGAATTGTAGAACAGATAATATATAAATTATAAAATAGTAGGTTGTAGGGGGATATTTTATTATGAGAGATTGGGAAAATTTTCATAGAATAACTAATAATAAGCCACCGCGAAAAAATATTGTGCATTTTATATCAAAATATAATAAAACTGGAAATGCTATAGATTTGGGATGTGGTTCCGGAAGTGATACTATTTTTTTGATAAAAAACAATTGGAATGTATTAGCAATTGATTCATCGAATGTTGAGGAAAGAATTAGAAGTAAATTATCTGATACTGAACAAGAAAAATTAAAGTTTGAAGTTCAAAAATTTGAAAAATTAAAGTTATCTAAATGTGATTTATTAATATCAAATAATAGCTTACCTTTTTGTGATAAAAATTATTTCCATAAAATGTGGGAAGAAATTTGTACAAACATAAAAAGTAACGGCTATTTTGTTGGAAACTTTTTTGGACTTAATGATGAGTGGAATACTAAGAATGATAGAAGAACTTTTTTTAGTAAAGAAGAAGTAATTAAATTGTTTAGTGGTTTTGAAATTCTAGAAATGCAAGAAATAGAAAAAGACAAACCAACTGCAGAAGGTCAAATGAAACATTGGCATACTATTGAAATTATTGCAAAAAAATATAATTAAAAATTAATTTTATGGAGGATTAAAATTTTTATAATATGAAATATAGTAAACTGTAGGAGAAAAAATAATATGGAAATATATAATTTACAAGATAAATTGGAATATTTAGATGAAGTTGCAAAATTAGAATATGAAGAAGAAAAAGAATTAACACCATGGTATGCAACAATGTATGTTAAAAAAGAGTATAGAAAACATAGATATTCAAAATTATTAAATGATGCTGTATTAAATGAAGCCCAAAATAGAAAGTTTAAAATTATATATTTAAAAACGACTTTAAAAAATTATTATGAAAAGTTTGGAGCAATTTTTATAAAAAAATTAAAATTAGGTGAATACTTGTATAAGTTTGAACTTTAGAGAAAAATACAATAAGTATGGAAGATAATACAAGTAAAAATAAAATAGTAATTATGAGGAGGAGCATAGTATGCAATATTTTAAAAAACTAATAGGAGATAGAATATACTTATCTCCAAAGGGTGTATCAGATGAAGAAATAGAAAAATTCACAGAATGGATGAATGATTTTCAGGTAACAGATTATACTGGCAGAAGTGGACAAATAACAACATTAGTAGGCGAAAAGGAGTATCTTGAAAATTCAGCCAAAAGTACTGAAAATAGAAATTTTAATATTATTGAATTAAATGAGAATAAATTAATTGGAACTTTAGGATTGGAACACATAAATTGGATTGAAAGAAGTGCTGTACTAGGAATATTTATTGGAGATAAAGATTTTAGAAGTAATGGGTATGGGACAGAAGCTATAAGGCTATTATTGGAATATGGATTCAAATATCTAAATCTACATAGTATAAGATTAGATCTTCTTGCAATAAATGAAAGAGCACACAAATGCTATTTAAAATGTGGATTCAAAGATGCAGGACGAAGCAGAGAAGAGATATTTTTAAATGGAAAATATTATGATAAATTACATATGGATATACTTGAAAATGAATTTGAAGGAGATTTTATTAGAAATAAAAATATAAAATAGTATTTGTAATTGGAGGAGAAATTCATTATGGATAATATAAAGTATCTAGATAAAACTTTAGAAGTAAAAATAGATAGACCTTTTGGTAGCAAACATCCAAAACATGGATTTATATATCCAGTAAATTATGGATATGTTCCAAATACAGTAAGTGGTGATGGTGAAGAACTAGATTGTTATGTACTTGGAATTTTTGAACCTTTGGAAAATTTTAAAGGAAAGTGCATTGCTATTATACATAGGCTTGATGATAATGATGACAAACTAATTATTGTACCAGAAAATAAAGCGTTTTCAAATAACGAAATAAGAGTTTTGACAGAGTTTCAAGAGAGATTTTTTGAGAGTGAAATAATAAGAAATTCAAACTATTTGGAATTCAATAAGAATATACCGGAACTTTCAGTTACTAATTTAGAAAATAGTTTGAAATTTTATAAAACTATAGGTTTTAAAATTGAATATGATAGACCAGAGAATAAATTTGCCTTTGTTTCTTTAGGAGAAATACAATTTATGTTACAAGAAATTTCTAATAATGATAAATGGCAGTTAGCGCCACTTAGATACCCATTTGGAAATGGAATTAATTTTCAATTAGAAGTGGATAATGTAGATAAAATATATAGCAATTTAAAAGAAAATAATTATAATATTACTTTTGATATTGAAGAAAATTGGTATAGGCAAGATGAAAAATTATTAGGAAACAAGGAATTTTTAGTACAAGATATAGATGGATATTTATTAAGGTTTTCTGAAGATTTAGGAGAAAATGAAGTATAAGATTCTGATTAGATAAGTTAAAAAAATAAGTGGTTTGTAATAATAAAATAGATGAATTTTTTATTTTTTTATAACTAAAATAGAATAACTTTTATAAAAAATAGATGCAATTTTTATCCCTCGGAGAGCAAAAAAGGTTTTAGGGATTTTCCCTAAACAGCAAAAGAGGGGTCTAGACACCAAGCTGGCGAATATTGGGCACTAAAAAATACCTCAATATTCGAGATTTTAATGCTCCACTTCATTAGCATTAAAATAAAAGGATAAAAGGAATAAAATTATGGATAATAATTTAGATAATATATTTTTATCATATAACAAAATTTTGAAGAGATTACAAATATTAGGAAAGACAACTAAATCGGGAAAAGAAATAACACATAAAGACTTAAGAAAAGCAATTTGTGTTATGGAAGATAAACATTCAAATTGTAGGTGGAAAAGTGAAAAGATCAGAAGTAAAAGACATTATATCTTAATTGAAGGATTTTATTGGTTAATATATGTGTATTTCAACAAAGATAAAAAATTAATAGATGCTTATATAGATTTCTTTAAATCAAGAATAAATCAATATGAAGAATTATTAAAGATTGAATCTAAAGAAATATTTACAAAAGATATGTATGTGTATGAATTAGAAAAGTATTTTAATAGAAAGACAGAAACGATAAAAAAAGCAATTTCAAAAATGTTAAAATATGCAGATGAAAACTATAGGTATATTGAAAACGGAAAATATAAAATTTCAAAATATGGCATAGAATGGTTATGTAAAAAATGTTTTAAACAAAAATATTTAGAATTATTAGAAGAATATAAAATGGAATTGGCCTTTTTTCTCTATTCCTTTCATTACTCTTTTA
>JABLTL010160857.1_pt1 | contig 17036 bp, 20 predicted proteins | sample 7160151 | NCBI WGS metagenome assembly JABLTL01 (sample SAMN14651223, study PRJNA627086) | human gut metagenome | isolation source: feces | host: Homo sapiens
AATTATATTGCTCTACCTTTGCAATTTTTTTAGTGGTATACCCCCCATTTCTGTTGAAACTGCACAAATGTGCCCAGTATGCAATTATGCAATATAAATTGCATATTTATGCAATAACAGCGCCATTGCATAAATATGAATACAAACAATATAAATTGTATAAATATGAAATTGTTAAAAAATTAACACATTATAAATTGATTATAGTTAATAATTTGTTTACAATTAGTTTATACGTAGTTCATATATAACTCTTATAATAGATAATGTAAAGAGGATATAACAACGGTTTGCCGTGTATGGTGTAAAACCTACTTGTTATAAAATCGGCGCTATACAGTTTTAACTGTTGAGAAATGTACCTTGAAAACTGAATACTATAATGCTGTAAATGTTTTGTTATGCTTGCAAGTAATACTATTAAAAGAGGTTAGCAAAATGACAAAACAGAATAAAATTTTAAATGAATTTGAACAGATAGAAAAAAATCTAAACTTGTGTAAAAATCCGGACATAGGCGAAAATATGTATATTATAAAATTTGAGTGCGAAAACTTTATGTTATATTTCAATGAAATTAAAACACTTATAAAAAAGTACAATTTTGTATTATATGACATTGAAACGGACTACGCAATAAACACTATAAATTTAACTATAACGGCAAAAGACACAGCAACGGCAAGCGACAAATTTAATATCAAGTCATTGTTAGACTGGGCGCTCGAAAATGAATTTATAACAATGTTTATTTAAAATCAAGCTTGCAAGCATAATCAAGCATTTACAGCATTTTCAACCGCTTTATATTAGTACCGCTGGAAATGGAGCAAAAACAAATGAAAAAAGTAATAAACCCATTTTTTAACCACTGGTGTATAGCTTATATACACGGATATCAAAAAACGTCTATAGGACGTGAACCGCTAATATCGGTAGAGACTTTTAATTATCAGCAATTGCCCGAAAACGCAATTTCAAACGCATTTTTGTTTTTTGCTAATGGCGCGAATTTTGACACGCTAACAACGTTAAATAAAAGAACAATACCGAAAACGGCAATACAAGCAAAAACGCGCAATTTCACAGATTTGTTAACTCCCCGATATGGCATTTATGACATAACAACCGAAAAACATATAAACCCTGAGACGGATATTTTAAATAAAGCGCATTTCTACATTTTAGGACGATAAACAATAAAATAAGCGGTACTAATATAAGCGGTTGAACATTGAAAGAGGTAATAAAACTATGTCAAACAATATCAATTTTACAAACATTTCAGCACCCGCAATTTTTAGGTATTTCAATGAAAATACCCCGCTCGACAATACACCTACAAGCTTAAAGGAAATAAGCGGTATAATCGAGGGCGGTGTGGCTTTCGGCTTGTCATCTGAACAAATAGCCGACAAAATCAACGAAATAGCGGAAAAATGCGAAGTTGAAAAAATCGTTGATTTTAGCGAATTTGCAAAAATTAAGCGTGTAGCTAAAGTCGTACCCGTGGCGGGTAATGAATATAAGCTCATTTTATGTGGTGTGCCCGCTGTTGCTAAGTGTGTATATGTCACTGAATATCAGGGTGAACCAATGGCGTGCTTTGAGGACGTGACAACACATAGATTATCGGCTTTACAATTCCGCTCAATAAACTATTGCAAAGACTAAGCCGAAATGTTCGGTTTAATGCTCCGTAGCAAGTTTGATAATGCGGTAAAGCTGTTTTTCACTCAATATAATATAACCGAATACAGCAAAAGAAAAGTATTTGAAAAGCGCTTTCCACATTTAAAAATCATCAACAACGTGTTAAAATTTAACTATTACGGCGATATCGTAACAGTTACATTTTACGAAAATTCCGACAGCGTAAAAAGTATTCGCGGGGGCTTATGGCTCTTAGAATACTCAAAAGACTAAAAAATAAAATAATGTTCAACCGCCCACGCTGTCAAAATGCACAAATTGCAATTTATACATTTTCAACAATAGTTATCTACCGTGTAATAAAAACACGGTGGATAACATTTGTATAAATTGCACAATATATATTTTGTGCAATTTCACTAACTTTACCACTTTAAAGTACTAAAGTGGCACCACTTCAGCGCTTTAGTGTGGTGAAGTGACATTTTTTGACATCTCGTGTATACATCAAATTTTAATTGAATATTTTCAAATTGCTAAAAATAAAATTATTTTAAATTTGAAAATTTTCCCTAAAATTTAAAATCAATTTCAAAATTTCAAATTACAAATTTTCCAATATGGGGGTATCAATTTTATGAGTAAGGGAAAAATGTCTTTTTTAGAGCTAATAGGATTTACAATTAAAGGCTCGCAAGATTTATCTTTATTAGACCAGTTATATGGACTAAAATATGAAACTAAACGTCGTATTGTTGCAGAAGTACAAAAAGATATTGTTGAGCAAATTATAAATGGCTTGCACAAATATTCGTTATTGGCTGTAACTAATATAAATGCAGAGGCAAGGGAACAAGGTTGTCCAGTTGAACATTTAATACCTGCGCAGTATGGCGATTTGGTTTTAAATGAAATAGAACAGCTTATAAAAATAGACCTTGAACGAAATGCAACTGATAAAACTGTAAAGGGGAATTTAGAATGATGGAAAATCTAAGTCAACATTTATCTAAAATGCAAGAACAAATAAATAATTTAAAATTACGCTGTCAAACGCAACAAATTATGATTAGAAAATTATCAAGAGAAAAACAGGAATTGCTTGACGCAAATAAGCTAATTAAAAAAGACTTAATTAAAATGTACGAGGATATAACAGAAAAAATGTCATCTTATGTATTTGGAAATTCTATACTGGAAAGCACAATTGATGATATGATGACACTGATAATGACGATAGAAACTGGTGATGATAAAGATGAATGACATATTTTTATTTGAAAGTATAGCTAATTCAATTAAGGATATAATAGTAATAATATTCTTAGTAGCAATGCTTATAAATGGTGATACTAATGGAAAAAGGTAAATATTACGTTGAAGTACGTGACAGGGCATACGCAAGAGCACCCAAACGCTGGCACAAAGTAAAATCATTTGACGATGAAAATGATGCTATTACCTATTATGAAAATCTTACTTGTTTCAGTGAAATTGATAAGCGCATAACTTATGAGGAATTTATTCTCGATAATTATGACCCTAAAGTTTACGATTAAATAAAAACCCGTAGTAAGAAATACTACGGGCTTTTTTATACCTATTTCTTATTCAGTTGCTTTAAGCTCATTTATAGCTTCTGTAATTAGTTCAATTATACTTGTATTCCACGAAACAGGGAAAGTTATAGCTTGTCTTACATAGAAATTTACTTCTCTTATTTTTTCTGCATAAGTTAAGATAATTTTATTCTTGTAATTCATACCAGTACATTCACCTAAATCACCGGAATTACCCTCGAAATAAATAACTGCACTTACACCGTTATCATTACAGATTTTGTAAATCTTCTCGATTAGGTTAGAATAGTCTTCAGCCTTATACATAATATCACCTCATTAAATTTTAGTTTTAATATCACGAATGTCGTGTTCAGCCTCGGTCATTCTGCCCTCCAATTTGTAGGTGCGCTCAATAAGCTTGTTATGCTTGTTTACTTTTTCTTCAAGTTGACCAATTCTATATGTAGTCAATTTAATAGAAGCAATTATACCACCAACAGCTCCAATGCACGTACCCGCAAATGAAATCAATGACACTATTACAGTATCGCTCATTGCTGCTCCTCCAATATTTCCAGTAAACACTTTATAATATACTGTTTACCTTGCGAGTGTAGACGTTCTACTTGTCGATGCGAATAATGTATTGTTTCAGCGACTTCCTCTAAAGTCAAACCTTTTATATAATACAAATATTCAACTTCACGAGTTTTAGCGTCACTTATTCTTTTGACTGCTTCATTGAAATAATACATTTCTGTTTCGCTTAGTACAAATCCTAACTGTCTCAAAATTTTCTCCTTTTTCATTATAATAATATTGTTTCTGTTCAGAAAATGTTTGCATACTTTACGATTATCAGTTTCACCGCATATCTGTTTATGTATGCACTTATAACAAGAAATATCGTTCATCTTGAACCCATACCTACTTTCGCAAATAATGTTAAGGCAACGTCCTTAGAAATAGTATCTTTGAAATACATATGACCCGCTGAAAGCCAATCATAATAAAGCATAAGATTTTTACTGCCACGATAGGTTTTTATATATCTTTCGCCCTCATTCAAATGTACTGCTGAGCAATTATAAGTTGCAAATACTTGACCTTTAGTAATTGAGCAATAGCAACTAAGATTTTTATAATCAGGATATATGAATATAGACCTTTGACCGTCAGTTAATTCCATACACTGTTGTAATTTGTTATTCCAGCCAATCATATTAGGAATATCTTCAAAGAACTTATTCTCAATCGAATGTTCTCCATATCCGACAGCGTCAAAAATTTGACCCCACGTACTTTCATACTTTAATCTTTTAAATTCCTCATTAGTACACAAGTCAAGTAATACTTTACCTTGTAATCTTGGGTCACGGCTAAAGCTATAACGTTCTTCTAAATCAGGTGTGATTTTAAAAGAATTAAAATATGGATTTACAGTTGAGAAAGAATTTCCCAATATAAATAACCTTAATTGTTCTGATAATTTTTTCTGTGTTCCGTCCTCATTTACACGTAATCTATTTGCAGTTTCAACAATGTCCATTAAGTCCATTACTTCATTCTTTAGATAACGTACAAATCCACGCTGAGCCAGAAATGCTTCATCAAATATCATTTTATTGCAGTCTTGTAAAGGTACACTTTTAAAGTATGCCTGTGAGGACAGGGGAAAGAAGTATCCTATCGTCCTATTATCGGCGACAAAGTATCCGCCTCTTTCCCCACCTCTTACTTTGAGTTCTACTTCAGGATAAATATTTTGAATGTCATTGAAAAAAGTATCAATTCGATTAAATTCAGTTCTATATCTACGTAGATAAATGAATTTTTTCTTTTCGTCCTTAAGTGCGTCATCAATAGCATAATCTTTAAAGGTGTATGTTTTACCGAGACCACGTAGACTACATATTAAATTGACAATGCAATTTCTGCTGAGCATATCTCTAATGTCATAATGTATGTTGTCGTATGGTACTCTCATAATAAATACTCCTTAAATATTCGTTAATTTTGCCATTATGCTTATTCCTATTGTTTTAGCTCCAGTTGCAGAGGGTAAATAAGGCACTCTTATTTTAGTGTGATTACCATTATCATCATCTACAACAGTATAACTGTGTACATAACCGTTACCGCGCTGTTTCGAAAGACCGCTATCTCCAGTGACAGTAGTAAATATTGATGAAAATTCCTTATTTATTGTTGGTTTCAAATCTATTGTCATTTGTATTAACTCTTGAGATGTAGCAGTTAAATTTATATGCCCACTCAGCATATATAAATCGCCATATACTTGCTGAAATTTCAGTGAAGCTGAATTTATTGTTAAATTATCTACGCCTTGTGTTGCTGATACATTGGTATCATTCAAAGTAATAGCACCAAAAGTCACATTATTCTCTAATGCAGTTACTCTGGGTTTAAGTGAGTCAATGTCAATTTTTGCATTAGTAGCAAGAGTATCAGCACCATCAGCTATATTTATGGCGTTCTCAGCAATCATATTAGTAGCGTCTAACTGTCCTTTATTTACTGCATCATTATCATTTACTCCGGCTTTAACTCCTCTAACAATAACTGTGGGTAAGCTAGATGGCCCAGCAAGAACAAGTGCACCTTTTTCAGAAGTTAAAGATACGTTACTATTTATAGATAGACCTGCTTTAATTCTAATAAAACCAAGACCTAAATTTGTATTTTCAGTAATTTTATCTTGTTTAGTGTCAAGCTGTTTCTTATTTACAGCCTCATTCTGACCAGCACCATCTGCAACTCCGCCTATTTGTATTGGTGCATCAGTACCAGCTTTACCAATAAGAAGTTCATTACTATCAGAACTAATTTTACCGACTACAATTTCATTTGCTGTCAATTTACCAGCACCGCTAATGTTTACTTTTCTACCAGCGGCACCAATAAGCGAAATTGTACCATTTCCAAATACAACTTCAACTGTACTTCTTCCGATTTCTCCATTATGAATTTGCTTAATACCACCGAGTATATTCACAGCGTCTTTAGGAAGTTGTATCTGTACAGAGTCGGTAGACTTTGATGCTTTAATAAGTTCTTTTAAAGTTCTATCGAAGTATTCAAAATCTTTAAGCACAATCGTTACATTGTCATCAACCTTTCTACCCTCAACAACACTAAATACATCTTGTTTAAATCCCGGTCCTGCTTCCTGCAACTGTGTTACCTGAATCTGAAGATTTTCTTCTGCTGCTGTAGCTCTGTCACGTTCAGCAGTATCGGCGGTAGTACGATTGGATACCTCTGTATCAATACGCTTGCCTAATGCAGTATCAGCAGCTGTTCTGTCATTGATTTCCTTGCTATCTGCATTTATTCTTGCTGTTTCTTCTGTACTGAGCGCAGTTTTAATGTCATTTTCAGCCTGAGTTGCTCTTGTTTCTTCAGCATTGACAAGTCCAGTTAACTTTGTATCAAGCGCAGTATCTGCTCTCTGTCTGTCAGCACTTTCAGCTGCAATATCTCCAGCGAGGTCATTTTCAGCTTTTACAGCACGTTCTCTTTCAGCAGTATCAGCAGCAGCTCTATTGGCAACTTCATTATCAATATTTTTCTGAAGATTGCCCTCCGCTGCAACAGCACGATTACGTTCAGCAGTATCAGCGTCAGCACGACTTTTAGCCTCATCGTCTATATTTTTCTGTATGCCAGTTTCAGCTGCTTTTGCTCTATTTGCCTCAGCTGTAATGTTTGCCTGTAACGTTGCTTCAGCCTGTTCTGCTCTTGCCTGTTCTTTGTTAATGTTATCCTGCAATGTATGTTCAGCCGCAGTAGCTCTGTTCTGTTCAGCTTTTATCTTTTCATCAAGAACATTTTCGGAGTCCATAGCACGAGCAGTTTCATTATCAATGTTATGCTGTAAAGTTTTTTCAGCCGCAGTTGCTCTGTCAACTTCTGCTTTTATCTTTGCATAAACGTCACTGAAACGATTTTCATGGGCGTCAGGAGCAATATTGTGCATACCGGTGTAAATATCGTTATAATTTACAGCAGTGATTTCGCCATTTTTACGAACAACAGTATAAAGAGTTATACCACCCTCAGGCATATATACTGTTTCAAGCGTCATATCGCTGTCGGGAGAAATTGCCTTTACGCAAGAACAATCAGGCTCGCAAGGTTCAAATTTATACTTTGCATTTATGTTAATGTAATAAGTCCCATCAGGAAGACCTTTAAGTGAAAATGTCTTATTTGCAAGGACTTCTTTGTGGTCAGTATAAAATGAGCCTGTGAGCGTTACAACGTCATTTGTATGAGCCTCAGTAGTGAATATCATATACGGAATGTGTATTTCCATATTATCAATTATAGAATACACAATTTCACGCAGCCGCTGGTACTGCATATCATAAGACACTGACGGGTCAAACGCAGCAGGTATATTGTAATGAAAACCATAAGGTAAGGGTCGTCTTTTCATAATATAAATCACTCCAAAATAAATGTAAATAATGAGCGCACTTCATCGTCATTGAATATCATACGCTCAACGTTTATAAATGTTTCACGCAGTTTTAAAATCATTTGTTGTTTAGTATAATTTCCTTGTAATCCTGAACTATCAGTAGTATAAGTGCGTAAGTATCTTTGTAATTTATCTGTTTTAGTATCTTCGTTATGAGTTTTATCTGTACCAACTTTACCTGCAATTCCTTGTGTACCAGAGTAAGTGTCTGTTATTTTTCCAGTAGTATCTTTTGTAGTATTGATTGTTTCAGTATCGGTTCCACCTTGAGTTTCTTTTTTACCGTGTTCTTTTTTATTTATAATACCGTCGCCTGCGCTTTCAGTCTCTGTATATCCACGCAGTACAAGCGTATCATCTGCTTCAGACGCATACTGATTAGAATATCCACCGTTATCATTTTCAATATTACCCGGTGTCAAAACGCCAAAATTGATATTATTCTGTGGCGTGTCACTGTGAATTTTAACAGTATGCTCTTTGTCATTTTGACGAGAACGAGTCTTATTATAAGTTTCAGTATCAGTATCAGTACCACTGTCGCTTATAGTTTTTCCATACTGTGTTTTGTCAGTAGTCTCACCTTTAACTTTTTCAGTAATATCTCTGGTATTGGTATGACTTTCAGTTGTATTTTTAGAATTTTCCTCTTTAATATTATCAGTTCCATTTATGTTTCCAGTAATGTTATCTGTCGTTTTTGTTCTCTCTTTATGTTCAGTATGAACAAAGAAATTTTCAAAAGGATTATATGAATACAGTGTACTTTCAAATAACTGATTATAATATGGCATAATTAAATTGAAAGTCTCTGAAAGATATAAATACCAGCGATAAGGCGTATCTGCTGAAATTTCCCGAAATAAGAAATGTTTTAAAAATTTAGTTTCAAAAATAGGACGTCTTTCATTACTATAAAAGGGATAATCAAAATCAAAGATAATAGGACGTGCAAATTCAATCTGTTCATCTACGTTTTCAGAATGAAAATCATTCTTCTGACACAGGGTCAGTATCATTTGGTGTACTGTCATTGTTATCATTTGGACTAACTCCTTTCTCAAGTTCTTCACTAAAATCTATGTTTTCTTTCATTGACTTCAGTGAAAATTCAGGATACATATTTGTACCGTATCTTTTATTGACTTTTTCAGCGTCTATAATTCTACGTTTAAGCATTATTGTTCTTGCCATTTGTATCCGTTCTTTATTAGCGTCTGCCTCTTTGCTTACTAAGCGTTCTTTTTTCTCTGTATCGAGAACACTTATACCTAAAAATTCGCAAACATCATCAATTATTTTGTCTTTATAAGCTTGAAGTTCGGGTATTAAAAATTTAGCTTTAGTGTCTATAACCTCAATAGGATTTTCTATACCAGCAGTTTTTCTGCTTACTTCATCTACAAATATAGCAGGCTCGTTTCTTTGAATACGGTCGAACATATTTGTAAGTGATGTCATTTGTTTTTCACTACTTGCCTTGTATAGTACAGATGTTTTATTTGCACTCCTATTTGCAGTCATCATCATTTCTATGTCAGCCAATTGCCACGCCCATTTCTGCAAGAATATAGTTGTGGGTTGCCATTTGTTATTGTTAAACATAGGAATAAACTCTTTTGCTGGCATATTCATCTTGAATACATCATTATATGACATTACAGTTCCCTCAGTGGGATATCCGTAAATATCACGACGGTTAGCAGGATTTAATGCCATTACAGTGAGCTCACCTAAATATTTAGTATGAAAACAGCATAAACCACGTGTTATCAGCAGACGTTCGATAGTATCAGCGTCAACAGTATCAGGTACATTTCTCCATGTTATCATATTTGTTGCATATAAATAGAACAGATTATAATAATGATTGTACCATTCTAATTTTCCGATATCAGCCTCGGCAGCTCTACGTTTACGGGACATTTATTTCACCTCTGTAAATTTGTTCATTATAAATTCTTCAAATTCTGTTGACATATTTTCACCTCATATTATTTTATTGTCAAGAGTATAATTTAAAACATTTCTATCGAATGAGCCGAAATCTTTAAATAACCATAGACGTATACCATTATTAAACATATTTTTAATTATTTCAATATGCTCTTGTGGAACAAGATTTTGATTATTTGAAAGTAAAGCATTTGCATTATCATAACCGCCGGGATAACTACAAGTTGTAAATGATGAAATATTGCATATTTTAGTTTTTAAATAATACCAATATTGGCGTTTTGTATTAAATGCGCCACCACCATATTGCGTTGCTAATGCAGCACGTGAAGTTGCACTTGTAACAAAGTCAGGCATTTTTATTTGCTTAATAGAATAACCAAACATTGAAAAATAATCATCACATTGACGACGTTCGTCTGGTATAAGTAAAGATACAGTAAGTTTAACTGGATTTATACGTGAACCATATAAATCTGTACCTTGTATCTGCCCTATTTCATAATCAGGCGCCATCGTTGCTGAATAAATTTTACCGATTTCATTCACACCAGCTGCTATACCGCCCATAACTTGATAATCATTTCTATCGTTATTTGACCGAGTACCACCTTTAGCTGTAGATGGTAATGATAAAGCTGAACCGCCTGCTAATGCTCCGCCTAATACTGTTTCAGAACCAATAGCCCCAACACCAACACCTATCGAAGCTGCCGCCAATGTTAAATTAGCAATTGTTCTGAATGAATTTTGACGCCACCATTGTGCTGTGGCATCGACATAAGCGTTCATTGTAGGAAATAATGGTAAAGTTACTTTATACATACATTCTTTATTATTATTGCCTAAGCTATACGATACTCTATTGTAATAAGAGCTATCTAAAAATAAAGTGTATGCTGAATGAAAAATATTGCAAACGAAATTAAAAGATAATTTTAAATTTCCGTCATTATAATTCATTGCTTGCGGTTTTAATAGTACATTATCCGATTGACTTTCAATATTTATGTTTACAAATGGACTGTATAACGTTTTCTTATTTTTAACAGCTGTATTTAAATCAATATCGCCTGTTACTTTTATATTTTTAGTTATATTAGATGAAGTTCTGCCCTCTATATCAGATATATTTACAATTTGAAAGAAATCTGTTAATTCAGTACTAATTATTCCCATTTTTAAAAAAGCAACATCAAGAACGCCATTTATCCAAGCAATTCTTGTTTTTCCATCTACAGTGACATTTGTTGAATTTCCAACGCAACACATTGGGTATAACGGTACTGCATAGATTGAAATTAGTTTATTATAATCCTCAGGTTTTAAACCCTTAGAAAATAAATTTGCTATAAAGTTGCCTATAATTTTAGGATTGGGAAAAAATATATAAATGTTAGCAGATGTTATTCCATTTTGAGTAACCGAAGTATGAACGATGTCTTCTATGAATTTTTGTTCTATATCGAAGTCATTCTGAATTTCTACAATATAACCCATAGCCATATCATTAAAATTTTTGACCTGTTCAACGGTATAATTTGTTTTACTGACAAAAGTTGAATTTAATGTTGATGTACTACTATCTTCAAATACTAATTGTTTACCTATTTCATCATAATTATCAAAAGATATATTTTCATTTTCTTGATGTTCACCAAATTCATCGGTATTTGTAGTTTCGTTTTCAACAAATGACGGTTTCCACCATATATCAAACATATACGTTTGCCAACTATCAATATAAAAGAATATGTCACATTCGCTTGAATTGTTCCAGTGCATATCAGATATATAAGCATAAACCCATTTGTGAGAATTGTTATTTCTAAATCTTAAATAATTAGCACTATCATATACACTTTCTTTATTTACATTTAGTCTTATTACATAATTGTAACGCTGATAACTTCCACCTGAAAAACCTACGCTTGAATAGGTTCCGTTTACGTTTACAATTCGTAATACTCTACCAGTAAAATATCTGTCCTGTTCACCTTTATTTTTAAATAATATTTGTTCAGTTGTTCCATTGAAAGGTACAGCAGCTATAAGTTCAACAGTAGTAGTTCCATTTTTAATTGGAGCAGGCATATTATCACTCCTTTAAATTTAATTCCCACCAACCCACCCGCAGTATTACTGCAATGTAACTGTCAATTCACCGGATTTTGAAGTATCAAAAGTCGAGGTTGCTTTAACAGTAAGAGACGCCGCTTTTTCGTGGGGCGAAACAAGAAGTAAGCCAGTAGCACTGATGTAAGTATCATCTGAAGTATTTCCTATTACTTCCCACGTTACTGATTTCGGTACATATGCCTTAGCAGTACCTGTTACAGTAACATTGAGCTGTTTTGACATTCCTTTATTCATCGTGAGTTCAGTCGGGTTAAAAGCAACTGATGTTACCGACGGCGTAGTTGTCATAAATGCTACTGCATTAGCAAAACGGCAAGTACTGTAAATGCCGTCGTGATTAAGCTGAACATTGTAATATCTTCCGCCTTGGAACATCTGCACAGTTGTATTAAATACAGTATCACGCTGTACGAAGAAGTCTTTTGTGGTAAGTATCATTTCAATATTAGCAGGCAGTTCGTCTATCAGTATGATTTTACCGAGGAAATCTGCTTTTTCCATATGGAAAGCAGCTGCGAGAACGTCAACGTCAATGGAAGCCTGTGTTACTGGAGTCATAAAGATGAACAGGTCTTCTACATAATCCTGCTGCATACGAGCAAGAGAATTATATTTACGTGACGGCATCTGGAGCATACCAACCTGACCGCGTACAAGCTTAACTGCTGCTTTTGCACTTGCTTCATCTACAATTGCGGGCATTGCTACCGGATAGAAAAAGCCGTTTGCCGCATAGGTATTAAATAGAGCTTTGAAATATTTGAAATCTGAAATCTGGTCGCCTTTATAAAGAGCATTTACAATCTTGTCGATAAGACTGTTTAAACCATATTCGTTATAAAATGCACCGCGCATTTCGTCCTGAGATATTGTCTGCTTGAAATAAGACTTGCGGTTCTCAACGTGATATATTACAGATACATCGGGTATTTCACGCTTAAACTGCTCAGTTTCCTGAACTTCTTGGTCGAAGAAATGTTCCTCGGCAACGTCAACGAAAACATCTTCAATTTTCTTACCGTAAGGAAGCAAGCCACCTTTAAAACGGTCAAGCGGGTTACGTATCTGTGCGTCACGTATAACTGTTTCACCGATTTTGTTTATCATCGTTGAAATAAATGCGTTTAAAAGTGTGGGATTTTCAAGAATTGCATTTGCAGTAGCTGCATAGTCAATTGCTGCCGTATCAGGATACATTGTTGACAGCAACGGGTCATTTTCTACTATTGCATTAAAGTATGCTGCATTGGACTGGGGTACTATATTTATATGAGGCATATTATTTGCCACCTTTCATATTATTTAATAATGTGGTAAGACTATTCTCGTTGGAACCATTTCCACCGTGATTATCTATACCTTTTATTGTTTCTTTAATTACTTTTATTTCATTGTTTGTACGATTTTGCACTCCTGTTAATGTTGTTTTTAATTCGTTAATTTCATTGTTAATATTTGCACTTTCAAACTGTTCTGTTGCTGCTTGTGCTGCTATGTCTCTCATAGCTTGTTCAAGTATGCCAGTATCAAGTGTACCGTCTTCTTTGAATAAGTTTTCAAACATTACTATCTACTCCTTTAATTGAGAATGGTGTTGTAGTCAATATACATCCACCGACTACATTTTTTGTCCTTAACTTTACACCGTCTATAACATATCCAGCTCTAAATTCATCGTAGGTGATTATGTCTTTTATTTGTTTTGTCATACCGCTACACTTTTTAACATAAGTATCAATATAAGTGAATTTTTCGCCGTCCTCCGTATATCCAGTCTTTTCTTTTTGATATTCATCTGTATATTCTTCAATATAACATTTTTGGCGTATATATCTTGCATTTTTAAATTCATATTCTTTTTTAAAACAGCCTAATTCAGTTTGCGATACTGCAATCATATTTGCAACATCTTCATCTGTAATTTTTTTAATCCCATTATCATAACGTATATGCACACTGTCAGTATCCATATATAAGAAATAGCTATTAGGCGTTATTCCGCCTAATTTTTGAGCTGTTGTTGCTATATTCCAACGTGCGTATGACGTTATAAAACTTGCTACTGCTGTATATAACGGCTCTGTAACTTCTTCCTTGTAACATTTGTAACGTACTATATTATCTTCATCTAAATAAGGTTCTTTTGATTTTACAATTATTCGCTTACCAAATTTACCATATAGAGAGTTTAGCATAAGTTTTGCAACGTTTCGTTCGCCAAATTTAGCTGTTTTCTTCTTATTATACCAAAATGTATTATAATCAGTGAAAACGTTTTCAGCTTGCTTGAATTTATAGCCGTCGACATACTCAATGTCTAAAATGTCATAATGTTCAAGGAAAAGTTTTAAATCTACGCTTGTTAAAAATAAATCAACATACCCTGCGCTGTATTCAATATATTCATTAAAAGCATAAAGCATATTACCTTTAATTTGAATTGTTGGTACATAACCTTTTTTAACTGAAAAAGCTACATAAATATGTTGTATATATAAAGGATAATTTTCATCAGGTTCATACTTGCCTGAATATGGGATTGGCATACCTACTGGTAAAGGTTGATTTGACGCCCACGTATACATTGAATTGACATCATATGAAGCACCATTTCCAATATCTTGTTCACGTATGTATTTGTTTACAAGTACCATTCCGCCCTTATATGATAATCTTATATCATCATCATAAATGTGCGGTAACTGTGGAAACCATTCTTTGAATTGTTCTTCACCTATCATATCCTTGTATGATTGTAATGCGTCTGCTGGAGCTGTCATCTTTTTTAAACCGTTATCGAAATGCTGTTTCAATGCCATAGCAGGAATTTTAACATCATTAAGTAGGTATTGTTTTTCTTGTTCTGTCATTTCGTGATTTACACTACGCTCAGCATCATATTTTATATTTGTTTTTTCAATTTCAAGACCGTATGCAGCAGGAATGTCCCTTACTGCTAATGGAATTTTTTTATAACTATCATATAAAGTACATTTTGTCCCTGTTGGTAATATTATTTGACCGCTGTAGAATATTCCAAGGTCACTAATTAAATAGAAAAAATCTTTGGGTTTTTCGGGTTTTTCTGTAAATTTATAATCGTTGTTTAGCATATACCATATTATAAATTGACTGTCGAATTTAAGGTTGTGGAAGTAACCGATACAACTTTCACGCGAAAGAAAATCAAAAAATGTTTCAATACAGTTGCCTGTTGTACCCTCTTGAGTATTTATATTGAAGCAACTCCACGCCCATACACGACAATCATTTTCATCTGTGGTAGTCTCAAAGTCCATTGTAAATATAGGTCTTGACATTACTATTTCTCCTTTTTCACAAATTCATTTATATTTTCTTCATTGTTATTGTAAAGAGTTTTCTTTAAATTTAATACTGCGCTTATTTTATCTGTTTCATTACGCTGTGGGTCTGTAACCTTAGGCGAGTTATTGTAGAAAAGTTCAGCTATTTCAACTTCATTTTTCTTAGCAAAAGCATAAAATTCTTCAGGTGTCATATTTTGAACAAATTCAATCATAATTTCATCATTCCACGCACTATCAGGTGGACTGTCTTCCATCATACGAATGAAATTTTCCTGAAAACGTCTATCACGTTCGCTAAATCTTGTTTGTTCAGCTTTAACTAAATCAGATAACATTGGCTTATCTGGAATGTATGGACGATAATCTATCTTATCATATGAATATTTCCATTTGTTGCGTACTAATTTGTCATAGTGCTTTAACCATTCGTGTTCACCAACTGTAAATGATTTTTCTACAATTCCATTGTGTACGTAAGGGGTTTTAAACATTTGCTCAGCATAACGATTAGCAATTTCTTCATTTTCAATAAGAATATCTAAATATCTATTTGTTTCTTTTTCAGTTAGAGGTCTGTCATCGTCAAATTCTATCTTTTTGGCAATTTTAACCACCCCTTTATAAAAGAATAGCTACTACATTAGCTTGCGGATAAATGTAGTAGCTTTATTTGGGTTGACTGTATTTAATTTATTTTAATTGAGTTCAGGTGATTGTTTTATAATATTATAAAGCAAGCTTAAGAGTGAAATATTCACCCTTTTCGGACTTACCCTTTACAACTTCTACCGGAATGGGCTCGTCCTTTGTCGGATACCACAGGCTGTCACAGAAATCGGCAATTATGTTTACCATTGTGGGAGTCGCGGAAGCATAAGTGTCGCCCTTGTCGTCCTGTATAACTACGCGTATACCGTCTATAAGTTCGTGGGACTGCTTGTCCTTAATCTGTACCGTCTCAGCATACACGCCGCAGATGTTAAATTTTCCTTTTATATCTTTGATTTTCTTATCTGTTGCAAGTGCCGCTTTAGCTTTGAGCTTTTCTGCATTTGTAGTTGCTTCAGCAAAAGATGAAAGATATGTACCGTTTGCAAGTTCTGAGAATGAGTTTACTCTTGTCATTGTTATTGACTCCTTTTTAATATGTTTATTTGTGCGTTGATTGATTTTGGCTTGATACATTGCTACCGTGAATTGAGTTGATTGGAAAATTCAAGAAAACAAAGAAACACAATTCAAAGTACGATTTTCGTTAGTGTAATTTAAGCAGGAAAAGCGCTGTTTGGAAAAGAGTATTATTTGTTTTGATATGGTATTATGACCACATTTAAAATTTTCTATTCGCACTAACATAAAATTATATTGTAACTGATTGTAATAGTTAATTATAAATTACATCAATACAATAAAGCGCGCCCAAAAGAGGAAATCCACAACGCGTTGAATCTCGTGCTGTAATTACGGCTATAAATCAATACAGTCAACCCCGAAATTACAATGTATCAAACCTTTACCTTTTGGGCACATTATTATTATAACCGATAGGTATAAATTTGTCAAGCTTATATAAATATTTTTAAAATAATTTTGGTGCTGTAGAAATGTGTTAATAATTTAACAAAGATGTAAATGTGTTAAATTTTTAACAAAGATGTAAATGTGTTAAATTTTTAACAATATATTTGAATGTGTTAAAATTTTAACAATATTACAGATTTAAAAGTGTAAATGGAAGCAGGTGTACTGTTGCCATTTATACTACCAGTAGCAGTATTCTCACCAGATATACTAAAAAAATTTTGCTGCTTTTTCCTTAAAAATCGCAAATAACACACCTATAATCAGAAATGGTATTACCAAAATTGACCGAAACGATGTTCGGCGGAC
>JABLTL010178569.1_pt1 | contig 17023 bp, 14 predicted proteins | sample 7160151 | NCBI WGS metagenome assembly JABLTL01 (sample SAMN14651223, study PRJNA627086) | human gut metagenome | isolation source: feces | host: Homo sapiens
AGGTGAACGAGGTGGCCGTCGAGCACCTGCTCGGCGAATTCACGCCGCTTTCCGACGCTGAAATGAAGGATGCGGGCCTCGTGAAGGGCTCCATGGGCCCGGTCGGCCTGCCCGAGGGCGTAAAAATCGCCGCCGACGAAAGCTTGCGCAGCATCGAGCGCTGGCTCGTGGGCGCAAATGTCGACGGCTTCCACTTTGCGGGCGCCAAGCAGGGCGAAGACTTTACGGTGGATGCTTGGGAGCACCTGTGCATGGTGAAGGAAGGCGACGCCTGCCCGAAGTGCGGTAAGCCCCTCTCTATCGCGCGCGGCATCGAGGCTGGCCAGATTTTCAAGCTCGGCACGAAGTACTCCGAGGCCATGGGCGTCACGTTCATGGACGAAGACGGCGTCGAGAAGCCGTTCGTCATGGGCTGCTATGGCGTGGGCGTGTCGCGCTGCATGGCGGCCGCCGTTGAGCAGAGCCACGACGAGAACGGCATCGTGTGGCCCGTGGGCATCGCTCCGGCGCACGTGTGCGTGATTCCGCTTTCCGGCAAGCCCGACGAGGTAACCGAGGCAGCCGCCAAGATCGCCAACGAGCTCGCTTGCGCCGGTTGGGAAGTGGTGCTTGACGACCGCGACGAGCGCGCGGGCGTGAAGTTCGCCGATGCCGACCTTATCGGCTGGCCTGTGCAGGTTGTCGTGGGCAAGCGCGGCCTGAAAGAGGGCTCTGTGGAAGTGAAGCCTCGCGCCACTGGCGAGAAGCAGTCGGTCGCCATCGACGGCGTGCTCGAAGCCGTGGAGGCTGTGCTGAACGAATAGTACGTTCCAATTTGGCTTGATACGCAAGAGGGCCGGCTTGTGGCAAAGCGCCGCAAGCCGGCTTTTTGGTTTACGGTAATGGCTGCAAGCCGGATTGCCGATTTGGCTTGAGATGCGCTGCCACGACTCCATGCGTGGGCCTTCATGCGAGGCGTAATCCCACGCGGCTTTTCGTTTGTAGCGTGCCGATCTATCTGCATTCCGTGTGCCCCTTCACATGGCCGTCTCATTTCCGCCATATTTCCTGAGCGTTTCACCAGGGTTTCTTTGATTATCAAAGCTTTTTTCAAAAATGCCGGAAAATGCTCTTGCGCTTTAGTGTGCGATAGTTATACTTGCGTTCACATGCATAGGGCATGTACGCCGTAGACGCGCACTGCCGAGCACTGGTAATTCGCACTACGATCGACCTTTCCGCCACGACCCGAGCGTTTCACCCCTGCTGGGAATGCGCTGCGCGGCGAAGCGTTTCGGAAAGGAAGTCGAAAATGAAAACGCTTGAGAAAGTAAGTGATTTCGCAGGGAAGTACATGGCAATCATCGCTTTGGCGGTAGCGATTATTGCCCTGATCATTCCAGGCCCCGTTCATTCCGTACTACCCACGAGCTGGGTTAATACGCTCCTCGGCATCGTGATGTTCGGCATGGGCATGACGCTCAAGCTTTCCGACTTCAAAGTCGTTTTCACCAAGCCCAAGGCCGTTATCGTCGGCATTTTCTCCCAGTTCATCATCATGCCGCTGCTTGCGTTTTTGCTTGTGACTGTTTTCCAGCTGCCCACCGAGCTCGCTGTTGGCGTCATTCTCGTTGGCTGCTGCCCGGGCGGTACGTCCTCTAACGTGATGACGTATCTGTCCAAGGGCGACGTCGCGCTTTCCGTCGGCATGACCGCTTGCACCACGATCATGGCGCCTGTCGTGACCCCGGCTCTCGTGTTGCTGCTTGCCGGCCAGTCCATTGATGTGAGCTATGTGAGCATGCTTATGTCGATTGTCCAGGTCGTGCTCGTTCCTATCGTGCTTGGCTTCATCATCAACGCTGTCGCGCCGAAGGTCTCCGAGGTGTTCGGCAAGGTTCTTCCGCTCATCTCCGTCGTTGCCATTTCGCTCATCATCATGGCCGTTGTTTCCGCGAATGCCGCCAAGCTTATGACCAGCGGTCTGCTCGTTATTGCTGTCGTCATGCTGCACAATGTGCTCGGTTACGCGTTCGGTTATGGCGTGGGCCGCGTGCTTGGCCTGAGCAAGGCGCAGATGCGCACGCTTTCCATCGAGGTTGGCATGCAGAACTCCGGCCTCGCAACTTCGCTGGCCCTGACGCACTTCGCCACCATGCCGCTCGCCGCTGTGCCTGGCACCGTGTTCAGCGTGTGGCACAACATCTCGGGCGCGGTGTACGCGAACATTCTCGCCCGCACCGCCGAGAAGAAGGAGGTCGCCCCGGCCGCTGCCAACTCCAAGGCTGCCGCGAACGCGTAACGTTGCAAGCGCGTAAGTTGCTGCAAGCACGTAAGTTGTTGCAAGCGCGGTGGCGTTTCGGACGCGTAAGTTGCCGCAGGCGCTTGGCGTTTCGGACGTGCAGATAGCTGCGGGCGCACAGTGGGGCAATGGACGCGTGATGATGCTGGGAACTGGGAACGCACGCGCTTGGCGTCAATGCGAGGTGGCATCGTGAATGCCGAATGCGGGAATGATGGCGAACCCGAGCCCGCGTCGAGGTGTTGGCTCCGACGATATCTCCGGCATGAACAGCGACAGCGAACCCGCGCCCGCGTCGAAGTGTTCGTCGTTGATCGAGCGACTCGCCATATTCGCTGCGCGTTTCATCGAATCTCATAGGTTGCATCAAAGGGTCGGCCCATGTGGCTGGCCCTTTCTTTGTGGGCGAATCAAGGAAGGCGGCGCTTTCTACCTGCGGGATTTCCTTCTCGGCTTAGGAATTCGATGGGGGATTGACGCGTTTCCGCCCACGGGCTGCGTTTTCGCCCCATAGGCGTGCTTCCGCCCGGGGACTGCGTTCCGCTAATGGACCGCGCTCGGTCGTTCCCTGCCGACTGATCAAGTGCTCCTCGCCAATCGTTCTCGGTTATTTCCTATTGACCGCTCGAGCGTGTCTTATCAACCGCCCTAATCTGCGCGATCTCTTTAGCTTGATCGGCTGAAGGTGCTATATGCACTACTCTCGAGGTGCTGTGAGGACGGGACGAGAGTGGAGGGCGCTGCGAACTCGACCCTAGGAGCACCGACACTCGATCTTGGAAACGCTGCATGCTCAGTTCTGGAAGCGCTGTGCGCTCGACCTCGGAAGCGCCGAACTCAACCTCGGACGCGTTCATCGCTCATTCTTTGTCCCGTTTCTTGAAAAAATGGCACAAATTTGCGGTTGTGAACGATTGGATTGAGGACGTAGGTAGGCGCGCGAAATCTGACCTGGGCTTATGTCGCCATGCGAGCTCAAAGCGTCCGGAGTTATGCCGATCGACCGTTCACAACCGCAAATTTCTGCCACTTTCTCGCATTTGGGGACACGCGAGCTTCGAAATACCCACTTCGGTAGGTTTTGCTCCGCTGGCGCATGCCCGGCGGAACCTCATTCCGCTCCCTTTAGCGGTCCAGTCGATCGTGGGATTTGGCCATCTACGCAAAAAGCCCGCGTCGACAGGAGGGCAATCGACGCGGGCAAAGCCTTACTCGGGCTGCCGCAAGTGAGCGAATCGCTGGGAGGGGTGATGCGTCCCGCGCACTCGCGATTCGGGTTTATTTATGGCAACCCGTGCAGTCCTCATTGGTGAGGTTGTTGTCCAAGTGGTTTTGCGGAACGGCGTGGTCGCCGTCGGAGTGGCAGCTCAGACAGTTGGACCCATTGGAATTGCCGTGAGGTATTTCGGCGGGCTCGCCGGTGGTCGCATCGATTCCTATGGGCTCTCTGTCGGCATATGCGTCAATGCCAGGGTTCAAGGGTTCGATGTTCGAAACTACGGCGCCGCCCGAGAAGCCGGCGGTCTTTTCCTGCTGCAGGTTCGATTCCTCGTCAAAACCCATAGAAGCGCCTGCGGAATGCTGCTGCTCGGCTTCTGGGTCATAGTGATCGAGGTCGCCGACGCTCACGATGTCGTTGGTCTTTTTCTGGGGCGTTCCTTCCTCCTGCGCGTTTTTTGGCGCGCATCCAGCTATGAAAACAGTGAGTGCCAGCGTCATGATCGCGCACATGACTAAGGTCAGCGTGCGTGTTTTATGAATGCTCATTGCCTTGCTCCTTTCTATCCCTCAACGAGGGTCGTGATGAATTGGGCGATGTTGTTCGTGTCGAAGGCGTTTTCGACAAAAGTCACGGGAGTTTGATACTCTTCGGCGATTTGTTGGGCCTTGGCCGCGCAGCCATCAATGTCGACGAGCAGCGCCCCCTTTTTCGGCTTCATGGCCGAAATGCGGGACATGCAGGCATTTCCGTACAAGTTGCCCTCGACGTCGCTGCTGCGAATCGCCCCGATAATCGCGTCGGGCGGATAAACGATCTTGAGGTCCCGGTTGGCCAAAATGGGAATGCTGTCGAGGCCAGGAATTCGATAGAGCATCAAAAGTCTGCGTCCCAGGGTGCCACGGGTATCTCCGCCCGCGCTGAAATCGCGGCGGCGCAGAGGCTTGCTTGCGTAGAAGTCAAGCTCGCTGGATAACTCGTTTTTAATCGCCCAGAATGAATCGCCGCAGTCGAATACCGCTTCTGGCAGTCGCATGACCGCCGAGTACATTTGCCTGCCCAAAGGCAGCATATTGGTCGGCGTGGCGATGACTTTTGATTGGTCGAACGTGTCGGCCAGATAGACCGCCTTGGGCTTGAGGGCCAAAACGGCTTCATATGCCATCCAGGTTTCGTATGCGCATGTTGTCAGAAGCCCAAACAGAGGAGCGATTTCCCGCTCCGCCTGGCCGAGAAGATCGTCGCTGGAGAGGGTTCCCTGAACGAAGCTCAGCAAGCTGCCCATTATAGGTTCGGAGCTTCCGAGGATTCTATCTTTGCGAAAAGCATCGAGCTCGGCAGGGAGAATTACGCGGGCTCCCGTTGCTTTTTCCATTCGCTCGAGCACGTCGTCAAGCTTGACAACGCACCGGTCGGCGAACTTGAGCTCTTCTTGGCAGTCGGCGAGTGCGCAATTCGCCAAGGCAATGCGGGCTTCGTCGATCAGTCCATAGAATTCTTCCCTGTAGGCCTGAGGTATGCCGAGACACGATTCGCTGCATTTGATTTCGGAATGGCTTGATACGTATTCCAGGGTGTGATTCAGGGCATTTTGCAAAAGTTCTTCGTTGTTTTCCCTGGCCATGCTGTCCTTCTCCTTTGACGATTCAGGGTAGTCCCGCTTTATGCAAGCTCAAGAAGGGTTCGCTTGACGAGCGTGCGGGCAATTTCGACTTTGTAGGCATTATTCGCGAGCGGTTGGGCGTCTTTCACGGCGGCGTCACCGGCTTCGGCGGCCGATTTGTCGTTGATGCCGTTTTTGACCGCGTCCTCCGCCGACGTGCATCGCACGGGGGCGGGGTAGACACCGCCGAGCATAATCGCGGTTTGCCCCGACGGGTCAATGGCGACGGTGCAGTTGACGATGGCGAAGTCGATGGCGTTTCGCAACGCATATTTATTGAAGGCGCTTTTGAATTCCTGATTCGGCAGGACGATTTCCGTCACGATCTCGTTGTCTTCCAATACGTTTGACCGCACGCCGTTGGCGGCGAAGAAATCGGCTGCCGGAATCTCTCGCGAGGTGGTTTTGATGGTCGCGTTCAAGGCGATAAGGGCTGGCGCGGTTTCTTGGGAATTCACCGCATAGCAGCCATTTTGGTCGCCGAAAATGGAATGGTACTGGTTCTCGCCGACGCGCGCCGGGCAGTAATCGCCCCCTTTGCGCAAGCAATTGAAGCGGTCATCGGCACAGCGGAAGTACCAGCAGCGGTGTTGCTGGCAGATGTTTCCGCCGATGGTTCCCATGCTGCGAATGGTTGGCGAGGCAACCTTTGAAGCCGCTTTTGCCAGACAAAGGAATTTCGTTTTGATAAGGTTGCTTTCCGCTACGTCTTTGACCTTGGTAAGGGCGCCGATGCGCACTACCTTGCCGTCTTCCTTAATGTAGGCTCCGTCTTCAACGGTCTTGATGTTGATCAGCTTTTCCGGATAAGAAGGCAAGATCTCATCTTTGAGCGTGCCCAGCAAATCGGTTCCTCCAGCGATGATGGCCGTATTCGCGCTCGCGTTTTTTGCCGCCTCCTTGAAGGAGGTCACATCCATATGCGAAAAATGTTTCATTTGGCTTGCTCCTTACAGTTTGCCGAGGGCCTTGAGCACCTTGGCGGGCGTGAAAGGCTCCTGGGGAATGAACGCGCCGATTGCATTGGCGATTGCCAGTCCAATTGGCATGGCGGTGCAGTGTGCGTGGGCGACGCCCGTTGCGCCGTATGCTCCGCCGCCGCTGCGGGTCTCGATAGGCACAGTGGTGATGGGAGGCTGGTCGAGCGCTGTGGGCGGCTTGTAGTCAATCAGGTTGCCGTTGAGCATAACGCCGGTGTTCTTGTCCCAAATAACCTGCTCCATCAAAGCTCGGCCCGAGCTCATCGTTGCAGGCTGCTCGAGTTGTCCCAAGGCCGAAGACATGCGCATCACTTTGCCGAAGTCGTGGACGGTGACGTAGTTGAGGACTTCCACATCGCCGGTTTCGGTATCAACGGCAACTTCGCAGAAGTCAACGTTCATGGGGCGAAGCACGCCGAGGGTTGCGTCGAAGGCATTCTTGGGCCTTCCGCAAAAATCGGCGGTGTATTGCGCGCCGATAGAGGACAACGGCAAGGCGACGCTGGGGTCGGACTTGAGCACGATGACGCTGTCGACGATATCGAGATCCGAGGCGTCAGAAACGCCAAGGGCGCTGGTGCCAACGGCAAGCAGCTGGTTGCGCAGGTCGATTGCGGCTTCCTTGGCGGCCCAGGTGCATGTCGAGCCGCGATCGGTGGCGTCGCCTTGCTGCCAGTTGGGGAAGTGGGGCGCGAAATAAACGATAACGTCTTCAAGCTTCATGCCGATTTCTTCGGCAATGACCATGCGCACGCCTTCGGGCCAGAACGTACCCGTGTAGCCTTCACAATAGGGCATGTAGACCTTGCCGTCGGGGCGCAGCGAGAGGCTGATGTTATAGCTGATCATGCCCCAGGTCTGGCTGAAGCAGAATCGCGCGGAAATGCCGTGCATGCGGCCGTCTTCCAACTTCTTTTGGCCGGGAAGATGCCACTTGCTGTCCCAATCGATGGCCTTTTTGCCCTCTTCGATGCATTTCTCCAACGAGGGTTTGGTGGTGTGGACGTTCTTGAGCATAACATCGGTGATATCCATGCCCAGTTCGTCGGCAATGCGTCCAAACGCGAGATTGACCTGGTCGACTTGATGCTGGCCCGGGTCTGCCGTCGCGGCGGTTCCGTTGGTGAGGACCTGCTGCATGTTGCAGTATACGTTTTCGCACGAGATAGTGCGGTAACCGTTCATCGAAGGCGGAAGAACCAAGTGACCCGCCGTTTTGTCGCCATAGCCGGAGCGCAGGCCCGATTGGTGCACATTGTGGCCCTGAACTGCGGTGATTACGCCGTCTTTGGTGAAGCCCACGCGTGCGTGCACGTAAGATTGCGGGACGCAGGCATCGAAAGCGTGGCGGCGGTTGCTCGCCATGCGCACGGGTACGCCATTGAGTCGACGGGAGAGAATGGGGGCAAGCTGCGCGCCTCGCTTTTCAACGAAGTCGCAGTAGCGGGCGGCCATATAAGGGGTCAATGCCCTCAGATGGTCTTCGTCGGTATCCATGCCAGCTTCAGCCGAGGCGAGAGAGCCAATGCCCGGGAAGTGCTGGGGGTGGGTGACGTAGCACATTTTCTCGTAGGGATTATTGCCCCAGGGGTCGTAATCCCAATAGCTGATGTACGCGGGCGGCATTGGACGCATTTGGCAGAAATTGTTCAATGCCCAGTCGTATTCGAGGGTGTAGTCGGCCTCTTTGAAGCCCTTCTCGACACTGCCGGTTTCCCATGTGTTCGGCGCGCCGAAGGTGTTGCCGCCGACGTTGCCGGACGGGTTCATTTCCGGGCGAATGATGGGCGCGTCGGGACGAAGACCCTCTCGGGGGTCGAGGATGAAGGGCAGCACGGTCCACTCGACCTCAATAAGATCGAGCGCCTTTTTGCAGACTTCTTCATTGATCGCCACGACGACGGCTCCGCATTCGTCGCCTTCGCATTCGGCCTCATCGCCCAGAAGCGGGGAAGCGCCCAGCTCGAATGCCGGGGTTCGGCGCTTCGGCATGCTTGCGATTTCTTCATCCTCCCAGGTGAGAACGAGCTTTACGCCTTCTAGGGCTTCTGCTTTCGAAGTGTCGAGGATTTTGACTTTGGCGTGGCCGTAGGGGCTGCGCAAACACATCGCGGTCAGCGTGTTCGGATAGTACAAATCGCGCGGAAACTTGGCGATGCCGCATGCGAGGTCGAAAGACTGGCGGCCAGGCTCGCCCCAAGAGCCGACGTATTTGAAATCCTCGCGGTTATCGTTGGTGCCTTCGAGCACCCATTCGGAAGTTTTTCCCATCGTTTCGCCTCCTTACAGCGATTCGGCGGCTTCTTGAATTGCCTGGACGTGGCGCATGTACGTCCCGCAGCGACAGATGTTGCCAGAAAGGGCGAGACGAATATCCTCTTCAGTGGGCTGAGGGTTGTTCTCCAGCAAGTGGGAGGCGACGGTCAGCTGCCCGGGCGTGCAATAGCCGCATTGCATGCAGTCGTACTTGATGTATGCGTCGACGAGCGGCTTCCATTTTTCGTTGGCCGCGATGTCTTCAATGGTGACGATTTTCTTGCCGACGCATTCGATTGCGAGAACGGTGCAGCTCAGGGCCACTTCGCCATCGATGAGCACAGAGCAGCTTCCGCATGCGCCGCGATCGCACATTTCTTTGGCGCTGCCGGTAAGGCCGAGCGCGTACTGCAAGGTCTCTCGCAGCGTCCAATGCGGCTCAATTTGCACCCTATATTCGATGTCGTTGATATTCAGCACTGCAAGCTCTGGAACGGCTGCATCGGGATGGCTTTTCTCGAAATGCGACTCCATCGTGTCGTAGTCGTTGAATTGCTTCCCGCAGATCGGACAGGTGTAGATGAACTCGACCTCGGCGGCGGAAGCTTGCTCGGGCGTCATGCCCAGCACCGTTCCGATACCGAGGGTCGAGACAGCTACGCCGGCCGTGCCTAGTCCGCCGAGTTTGAAGAAATCGCGGCGCGATACGTGTCCAGGCATGTCTCCCCCTTCTTTTCCGTGTATGTCCGCTTTTGCGAACGCTGCAAGGGTACGGAGGGCGAGGGGGTGTTCGAGTACTCCTTTTGGGTACTTATGCGGGCACTTTTCCGTCGAAGGGGCGATATCGTTCTATAACATGCCAGCTTGGCGTAGCACCGCTATGGCTTGGGTTCGGCTGTGTACTCCGAGCTTGCCATAGGCGTTGCCCAGGTGTTTTTTGGCGGTATCGCGCGAAATGAGCAACTGATCGGCGATTGTCTGGGTGGAGAGCCCCTCGGCTGCCAGTTTCAGCACGTCGAGTTCGCGGTCGGACAACTTCGAAAGAGCGCCTGGGTCGCGCAGTGCAGGTGCGCTTGGCAGGGTCTTGAGGAGCCTCGCGGCGAAACCCGTGCGATTTTTGTTTGCCACTCGGCCCCATGGCTTTCGAATGAGGTCGGCGTCGGCGAGAAACGGCCATGTGATGCCCTGGGCCTCGGCGAGTTCGAAGGCATGCGCGGCGTGTTTTTCGGCAAGCTCTTTTTCTCCGCATTCCTCTACAAGATGGCAGCTCAGTATTTCGGCCGAAATGGTGCCCATTGGCGATTCGAGCTTAGATGCGAGCTTGCTTGCTTGGTGGTAGAGGGCGTCCGTAGGCGCGGCTTGGGCGGATGCCTGGGCAAGCGTCCAAAGGAATTCGCCGATGGGCGAGGAGTCCTGGGCTTGCAACTGGGCGCTCGCCTCGGTCAGCGAAAATACGCCTTCTTGGTGCCATCTTGCGAGGAGCGTCAGGGGAGGGAACGCGCGAAGGCACCAGGCGGTGCTGGCGTCAAAAGCGGCGCGCGCGGCTTCGAGCTCTTCGTTTTGGTTCCCGTCGAGCCAAGCGAGGCTTGCCTTGAGCAGGTTTGCGATTGCGAGGGTGAATGGCGTGTGGGTGGTGTTGAGACGCGGCGAAAGGCCGCTTTCCTTCGCTCGTGCCGTTCGGTAATCCCCGACAAGCAAGTCGCAGTATGCTTCGTCTGCGTCGGACATCACTATCATGAACGACCCGGGACCGTCGGGCGCTTCCACGGTTCGGCGCGCCATCTGGGCGTACTTTCGAGCGAGGGCTATATTTCCGCTGTTGAACGCGGCGCTCGTGGCGTTCGCGTAGGCCGAGGTCGTAGGAGACCGGTATCCCGTGCACTGCAGGCCCTCTGCGCTTTTTATGAGGTTCACAAGGGCTTTGTTGGGGTGTGCGAAAACTTGTCGGCCGCCGATAACCTGCAACGCCATGGCGCGGAAATGCTGCTCCGATTCGGGCAAATAGCGCAATGCCAGCTCGCAATCGTGAGCAGCGGATTCCAAATCGATATAGGATAGGCAAAGTCCCCGAATGACGTAGATGAAGCCAAGGAGTGATTCCTCATCGGGCTTGATAGCATCTTCGGCGCATTTGAGCAAGGAAAATGCATATTCTTGGCGTCCGGCGAGAAAATAGGGCATCGCCGCGGCGGCGCATAGTTTTGGCCTTGACTTGAGGTAACTCGACGGCAAGAGGTCAATCCACGACCGAATCGTCTCGTAGTTGTCGTCTGCGATTAAGTCGTTCCAGCGCTGAAGAGTCACGTCCGCTGCGAAATCCCAATTTTGAGCGGCGGCAGCGCATCGTATCGAGTGGTCGTAGTCTTCTTTTCGCAAATACCAAGAGGCGGCCCTGGACATGATGTCGGCGTAGCGGAATTCCGACCTGAGAATGCCGCGTCCGCGAATGGCATTTTTGACGAGCGGGCTCACGGTGTAGCAGACTTGCCCAAGCTCATCGATTCTCGATTCGGAGAACAACTCGAATTCTTCCAGCTCAGCCATGCAGAACGCCGCATCCTCATGGCTCCACCGCAGCACTGAGGCCATAAGCGATTCGTTCGCTTCATCGAGGCAGGCGGCCGCCATGGCGAATGTTGCAACGTGGCCGGGCATTTTTCGCAAGGTTTCATCGTAGAGATAATCGAAGACTAGCCGGTAGAACGATTTCCAGAAAGAGGGCTCCTCGATTCGGTGGCACAGGGGGCCGCTTTCGCGCCCAGAAGGCAGGGTTGCCGCCTGGGCGAAAAGAGCATGGGCCATAGGCCAGCCGGAAGTGCGCTCGTTCACCTCGTCGATTTGCTCCGGCGTGAGTTCGAAGCCTTCGATTTGACAAAAAGAAGCCGTATCGAGCCTGCTGAATGCGAGGCGTTCTTGTCCGATGTCGAGAAGCCGCCCGTCAAGGGCGAGGCGCGCGAGCCCCGCATGGGGGAATGAACGGGACAAAACGATGAGATGGGCCTCTTCCGGCAGCCTGCCGACGATCCATTCAACGAGGTCAGGAACGGTATTCGGGGACTTCTCCTCAAAGAATCCCCTTGTCGCTTCGAAGGAGCTCTTTCGCGCCGAAAGCATGTGCCAGTCGTCCAAGATGATGCACGCATCGTCGCGGAGCGAGGAGAGCTGGGCGAGTGCTTCGTCGAGGACGCGGAACATGCCAAGCTCGTCGTCTTGTGGCCGCGCGACGCATTGCCGTGCTTTCGACGCGTCGCTTCCAAGAAGACGGCATGCCTGCGCGAAGCGTTCGACGAATCTTTCGGGCATTGCGTCGCTTGCATCGAGCCTTATCCAGGCCGCATTGATTTTGCGGCGCTTGCACCACAGGGCGACCGCGGTTGTTTTCCCGTATCCCGCCGCAGCATGCACTACGCAGCAGGGTTTTTCCAAGGCTTCATCAAGAAGTGAAAAAAGCCTGGGCCTTGGGACTAAGTGCTTTTCATTCAGCGAAGGAAGGCGATAGGTGTCGGTCTTGAATAAAAGGCTCTTCGGCTCCAAATCCGGCTCCTTCCACCGCCTTGCGGGCGGCTCGTAGGCAAAGGTCCATGCAATGCACTCGGCTTCGAGGCACGTTGATTCCGCCCCATGCGCGATCAAGGTCTTCGAGGGTCAAGGATACAACTTCTTGCGGCGTCATGCCTATCGCAAGCTCAATTGCGAGGTCTGCGCTCGCCATGCATAGTGAGCATCCGTATCCCTCGAACCACCCTTGTTTAACCGTCATTTCTCCGCGATCGTTCGGGGCGAATGTCAGGAAAACGTCGAGCGAATCGCCACACATGGGGTTGTCTCCCTTGGCATGTGCCAGAATTGCTTCAGCGCGTTCAGGCGATGCGTTCCATTGGTCCGCCATGCCCGCTTTGTGGTGGGTCATGGATTTGTAGCGCGCAATAACGCGTTCGGTTGCGCTGGCCATTCTAATCTCCTTCCTTCTTCATGGCTCTAAGCATCTCGAGGGCGGTGTTGTAATCGTCGGGCGTGTCGACGTCGAATGCGAGGTTCGGCTCGCTGAACGGGACAAACGCAAGCGATGACGCTATTCGCGGATCGCGGATGAGCTTCAGGGCCCCCGTGTCGCCGCGTAGGGCGGCGAGTTTTTCAAAAAGGGCTTTGCCGAATAAACAGGGCGTCATGGGACGGCCTTCCATCGTTGCCGTGGAAACGGCGGCAAGCGCGGGGCCGTTGGGAGTGGCTTCGGCTTTGGCGGAAGCCTGGCAGAGCGCTAAGAGGTGTTTGGGCGACAGGAAGGGCATATCAGACGTCATGAGCAGGAGCCGTTCGTAGTTCGACGAGCGCGCCACATTGGCCGCAAGTCGTATCGAAGATGCCTGGCCTGTGGCGGAAAGTCCGTTGTACACGCAGGTCAATGGCATGTTACAAACCGCATTCGATATCTGCTCGTAATGCTGCCCGCATATTACGATAACCTCATCGGCGCCGATGCCCAATGCGCTTCGACATACTCTCTCGATGAGCGTTTCCCCGTCGAAATCGAGAAGTTGCTTGCAGCTTCCCATGCGGGACGATTCGCCAGCCGCCAAAACGGCGACGAGGAGGTCTTGGGCCGCGTGGTGCGGTTTCGGTTGATTCCTGCAATCATCGTCGATGTTTGCAGGACGCGCTCGATGGGGTTTCGTCATTGCAATCGCTCCTTAGCATGGCTTCTTTTGGCGCCGCCTTGCTGGCAAAAGAACCTGTCTAATGCTTCTTGCGCTTGTCGTGCTTCCTGCTTGGGCGCCCTGCAGGGCATATCGATGCGGAATATCGCGAGGTGGCGGCTTACGGGCAGAAGGTATGGATAGTCGCTTTCCTCCGTGGCATGAAGGGCCGTCTTCAACTGGTCGATGGTCGCGCCGTGGGGAAACGTGCGCGTGCGGAACAATTCGAAGTAGCGTTGGGCGTCTGCGAGGGAGCGGAAGGGTTGGTCGAGGTGCAACACGATATCCGATGCCGTTGTGGTGAGACCCAGGGCGCAAAGCTGTCCCACGGTGTGCTCGAGGTTGTAGACGATGGGGCGATCGTCTACAGCAGTGGGTTTGGAAGTGTGGATTTTATTGATGACGACCAGGGATTTCGCTTGATGGAGCCAGGCGGAGTGGAAGGCGTTCACGGCCGACGAGGACAGCGAGAACACCATGCGGTCGTATACGGTTCGGCTGAAATCTTCCTGTCCGAAGTCGGCCAGAATGGGCGTGACTTGCGGCGCGATGCCCGCTTCTTTCGTTTTACGACTGACGTGCGATAGCGCATTCGGATTGCGGTCGAGGGCATGAACCTTCATTCCCGCCGCCGCCATCGAGAAGGAAAGCTGTCCCAGGCCGCAGCCGGCATCGCAAACGAGGCTTCCGCGGGGTAGGTCGCGCAAGGCGATTTCTGCCAGCTTTTCGAAGTAGTCGCTGCCTCGTGAGGCGTCTTCCATGAATCCGATAATCTCAGGCGTCCATTCAGACATGCGCACGGCTACCGCCCCCGTTTCGCTCGTGACGCGGCGATGCGCGCTACGCTCTCGGGCGTGAAGAAGTCCATCGTATGGCCGGGCATGGATTGTGCCTTGTCGATTCGTCCGCATCTGACGGCTTGAATTTGCGCGAGCGTCGAAAGCGCAATTTCGCCGGGGGTTCTTCCTCCGATCCAAAGGCCGATAGGGCCGTATATGCGATTGAAACCCGCTGGGTTCGCGCCCATCTCCTCCAGAAGGAGTTTGCGGCTAAGAAGCGTTTCGGCGTGTCCGAGGCAGCCAAGGTAAAACGCATCCGATTCGAGCGCAATCGCCAAGGCGGGCACGTCGATTTTCTCGTCATGGGTGAGCGCGCATACTGCGGTTTGGGCGTTGAGGCGCAACTTCGGCAAAGCCTCTTGCGGCCATGAGCATATAAGGCGGTCGGCGCAGCGGAATCGGTCCCTGTCGATAAAGCCGCTTCGCGGGTCAATCACGATCGTCTCGTATCCTGCCGCTTTCGCCATGGTGGTTAGCTGTGCCGCAATGTGCACCGCGCCTATGCAAACAATGCGCGGCCTGGCGCCGTACTTGCAGCAGAACATTCGCGCTCCGCAAACGCTCACGACTGACCCTTGCACGCTTTCGCTTGTAGGCAAATCGAGGCTTTCGAAGGTTTCGATGGATTCGTCGAGCAGGAAGCGCTCCATCCACTGCATTTCGCAGGTCGAATTCGAGATGACGGCTTGCGCATCCGCGAACGGAACGAAGCGACCGGGGCCGTCGGGGCGGTTTCGGTCGTTGGATTCCTGGTCGGTCTGCGAGGGCGGCTCGGGGGCTTCGGCGTATTCCCCCTGCTCCGTGGCGTACGATATGCCGTCGAGGCACGCGACGAAAGTGACGGCTTCATCGTTGAGAATGCATTCAAGAAGAAGGCCATGCACTTCGTCGTTGTAAGGAACGATGAGTATTTCGATATCGCCGCCGCATGGCGCGCCTACTTCCCAGGCTTTTTCGTTCGATGAGCTGAATCGGGCAAGGAGAGGCTTGCTTGTTTGGATTACCTGCTGGGCAAAGCCAACCACCGCGCCTTCGATGCAGCCGCCCGAAACCGATCCGGCCATAATGCCGTCTTCTCGTATCGCCATGATGGAGCCCACTTCACGAGGGCTCGATCCCCACGTCTCGGTGACTATGGCCAAGGCGATGCGATTGCCGTTTTGAGCCCATTGCGAAACCCGATTTGCCATTTCTATCATGGGGTATGGTGTCCTCTCTCGTATGAGCGCCCCGTTGCCGGGCGCCTCATGCGGGATTTAACACGGTCGCATGGCGTTGAAAGGTACCCAAAAGGGGTATTTCCCGGAAGAAAAGAACGCTCAACTGCTGAAGGTTTGTTTCTGATTGCGGGGCGGCTCTTGTGCGGCGCACCCCATCTGCGTCTCGGGCGCCCCTTTCCCTGTTGGGCCAGGGTTGATTTTCATTGTTAGCCGTACACTTGCGGCATAAATAGAGTTTTCGCAGTTAGCAGGACGGGCGCGCAAGCGCCCGTCCTGCGTTTTCCCAGGTCGATACGGCTTTGACTGCGGTAAAGCGGGGTGCTCGGCTGAGTTCGGAGCATAGCTCCGCCAGCCTGCTCGGGTCGGATTTCGGACTCATTCGAACAGGCGGTGGGGTTCTGCTTGGTTTTAGCGTAAGGCGTTCCATTTTAAGCGGAAATTGCGCTACTGACAATATAACGCCAGTTGGGTCGTTTGGCTCCTGGGCGCCTTTTCGCTGTGTTTGGCTTTACGCATTTCGTTCTTGAACTCAGCAGGACATGTTCGGCTGAGTTCAAGAACGAAACCGAAGCGTTCGATGAACTCGCAAATTAACTGGCATTCCGCGTTATCCGATGCCACATTCGAACTGGCTTTTAAACGGAATCTCATGCGCAGTCTTCCGCTATACTTGACTTTATGCATTGCGACATTGCGATAATGTGGGGGAAGAGGTGAGCATGAACATATTCGGTCCGCTTATTGTGGCGTACCTGTTCCTGGGCGGCACGGGCGGCGGCGCGCTCGCGGTGTTGTCGCTGCTCGAGGTGGCGAACTCGCCGCGCATCGCATCGCGCCGCTGGCTTCTTCCTTCGGAATTCTTCGCGCGCGCGTGGGCTGCATGTGTGGTGGTCCTCGGAATTGCCGTCGTGTGCCTTCTTGCCGATTTGGGCCGTCCCGATCGGGCGGTTTCGTTGTTCACGGCACCCGAGCTTACGCCCATCGCCGTGGGCGCATGGGCACTTGCGGCGGCGCTTGGCATAGCGACAACGTTTGCTGCGGCGAATTTGCTCGAAGCCGGCCTGCTGCGCGAGCGCATTGCCGTCGCCGGCGGGGTCGCGGGCGCCGCAATTGGCTGCATTGTGGTGGCGTATACGGGCGTGCTCCTGTACGGTGCCGCTTCTGTGCTTGCATGGCAAACGCCGCTGGTGGTCGCGTTGTTCATAGTGTCGGGGGCGTCGTGCGGCATCGCATTATGCTTGGGCAGCGCGGCGTTTGTCGAAAGTCGCGTTCCGCTCATTCGACCCGTGCGCGCCTTGGCCCACATCGATTCGCTCGCCATCGCGCTCGAAGCCTCATGCATCGCGCTCTACGTTGCGTGGCTCGCGCATGCGCAGGGCGCACAGCCCGCGGCCGACGCGCTTATTGTGGGCCGTCTGCGTTGGCGCTTTTGGCTTGCGATTGTCGTGCTGGGCTTGGCTGCGCCGTTCGTCATGGAGCGCTTCATCACCTACAGCAACAGTCGCTCGCAGCTTTTGTGGGTGGCGTTGTGTGTGCTCGTGGGCGGATTGGCGTTACGCGCAGCCGTCGTGGATGTGTCGGCCTTCGACGCAACGCAGGCTTCGTCGCTTGCCGGCATGCTGGCGTCGGCGTTTTGACGCCAGTTCTGAAAGGGGATTGTTGTGCTCGGAAGAAATAGCGAAAAGGAAAGGCGCCGTGTGCCCGCCGACGTGCCTTACGACGTGCGTGACAAAGACGCCGAGATTCGCGCGGCCACGTCGTTCGTGCCGCGCAAGTCGTCGCGCAACGGCGCCACGGTGTTCAACATCACGGTGTTCATTCTGGCGTTCGGCGCGGCCGTGCTTGTGTTCGCACGGGTTCATAACGGATCC
>JABLTL010178063.1_pt1 | contig 17007 bp, 10 predicted proteins | sample 7160151 | NCBI WGS metagenome assembly JABLTL01 (sample SAMN14651223, study PRJNA627086) | human gut metagenome | isolation source: feces | host: Homo sapiens
AGGAATACACTCCATAATAGGTCCCATAAATAGTAACTTTATCTCCTTCTAATATTCTTGATTCTGAATCTCCCATGTAGGTTACATAGACTACATCATCATAATTCCCTTTCGTTGCAACTCTATAAACACCACTCTGCTCTTGTAATACCTTACCACTGACTTTAATATAAGCGCCTTCATAATCAGCCGGATTTCGTGATAAACTATCGTATGAATATGTTTTACATTTAGCTTTGTACCCATTTTCAGAAACCGTAGAGCATTCAATATTTAAAGTACAGGTCACGCCCTTATATTCAATGGTGAACGAACTTGTTTTATCAGCTTGTAATGTTCCCGGGTTCTGAATTTTCCACTTGCTATTTGATAATATTTCTGAGCCACCTATATCATATTTTGCTGTGACGGTAATCCCTTGATTATCATTGTTTATTTCTGTTCCTTCTGTCGTTTTTCCACCGTAACTAGCTATCAGTTCTTTTAGTACTTTGGGGTTTTTATACTTTTCAAATTCAGCTGAACTAATAATATCATTAAAGACATCCGTACCATTTTTCAATGAGAGAGATGAAAGGAATTTAAACGAAAATATAGAATCATCACAAGAAACTAATCCTATGTATAATTCCTCATCATTATCAGGATCAGGCTGGTATAATGTAGATACAGTCCAATTATTACTCATGGAAAATTGATCTTTATCTTTTTTCTGTCCATTGTCTTCAACATAATTGTTGAAGATTTCATCGTAAGAAAGATCGCAGTTCTCACCTTCATAAGATACTTCCATGTATAATAACGTCTCTCCATCACTGTCTTTCTTTACATAAACATCTGTATTCTTTTCTGGATCTTTTTTCCATACGAGTTCCGAATCTTTTTTCCAACTTTTCGGAGTATAATATGTTAATCCATGTAACTCATGCTTTGATTTTTGATTGAAATCATCTTTTACAGATGGAGCAAAAATATAAGCTACGATTACTAATGCAATCAACAACGCTACAAGTACACCTAAAATAATTAAAATGCGTTTTGTCCATTTATTCTTAAAGAACTTTTTCAAAGAGAGAACACACTTTTTATATATTTCCACAAACTTTTCTTTTCCATTTTTAACGGTCTCTTTATTAAATTTCTGACTAATTCCGTTATTAACAGAATTTTCTTCTGGAGACATTACTTTTATGACTTCTTGTTCTTCTTGATTCGTGTTCTCTGATTCACTTTCATCAATACTTTCTTCCTGCAAAGATGTCTCTTTTCCTTCTACCATCTCCATCGCACTGCCGCATTTCGAACAAAAATTTGTATCTGCAACATTCCCACATTTTGGACAAACTTTCATCATTCTTCTCCTCTCATGTTATAAATACATATCTTATGGTTGCATTATATAATCTATTAGTCTATATCTCAACTGAATTTTTCTTATATTATCTGATTAATCCATTAGATATTGAGGAAAATAGATATTATGATGAAATTAAATGTACTCACCCTTCTTGAAAATCAGGGGAAAACAAAATACTGGCTCTGGAAACAACTAGGAATGTCTTATCAGAACTTCAATAAGATGATCAACAACGAAACGAAAAGCATTCGCTATGAGACGATTGACGCATTATGTCATATTTTAGATTGTACACCAAATGATCTTTTTATTGAGATAGATGAGACTTAGATTTTATGAATTTCCAGATAGAATTAAAATCAAGTCATTTGGGGACTAACTACAATAAAATCGAACAGAATTAATTTGTGAATTCCCAAATCAAAAAATAATCATGCTAAATGGGGGATGATATCAGAAAAATCATCTCTAAACCTTGAAATTTCTTTTCCTATTCCCCAAATGATATAATTTTTCAGTGATTTGGGAACCTTATCGACTTTATCTCACCAGATACTCCCCATATTCCTTTCAAAAATAGCAAACTGGAAATTCACAACTGCTCAGCACCGGTATTCTGCCGAAAAATTCCCCATTTTCTATCAAAAAAAACTTCATCTTGGAATTCACAAAAAAACAGCCCATCAGCAGAGCGTTACACTACGCTGATAAGCTGTTTTATTTCTTTAAATGTCACAAGAGCGTCAGTTTACAGAAAATTGTATTCTGTCATTCAAGCTCTGTTGCGCGATCAAACTTCTCCCGCAAAGCAGTCCAACATTTCCTTACGCTGTCGGATTTGCAGGCTTAGGAAGTCTTTCTACGATGACGTTCATCAGACTGTCAGTACACTTGATCGGATCTGCGAACTTGGCATCGCCGATCACAGCCAGTCTTGCATCATCTGCCGGTTTCAGCACACCGCCCAGAACTTCGTCTACGACTGCATACTTGTAAGCCGGAACTTCATCGTTCATGGCAACAGAGATATCTTCTGTGTTTTCCCACTCGTAATCCACTTCGAATACGTGCGCGATCTCGGCAGCGATTTCCCAGTTTGCCAATTCCACATCTTCTTCGATAGCAGCCTGTACCAGCTGGAGTCTTCTCTCCGTGTTGGTGTAGGTACCATCTGTTGATGCGAATCCGGTTCCCGGGATCACAACGTCCGCCTTAGCAGCCAGAGCTGTCATGTGCGTGTCGCTTACTGCCAGGAATTCCAGAGCATCTGTATCGATATCAGCCTCTTCACCGAAGACTACCAGGGCTTTTACCCCTTCCAGTTCTTCTGCACCGGCTGTGATTCCCAGATCAACAAGACCCTGAGAGTTGTTCTTCGCCTTGACCTGCAGGATACCGTCTCTCGGTGTACCAATGTGTCCACTTACCAGAGCGATATCAGCCAGCAGAGAAGCTGCTTCTGTTGTGATCAGATTCTGGTTGAATACGATCATAGCCTTCTTCGCTTCCAGATACATGTCAGCGACAGCCTTTGCATCATCACTTACCGCAACATCCTTAACGCTTGCTGCGAACTCTTCATAGCCGTCAACGCCCGCACCCCTGCCGCTGTCAACAACTGCCTTTGCGACCTCTTTCAGGAAGCTCAGATCGTTTTTCGTGTAGACAGCCTTGTTCAGGAAATCAATGTGCTGCACGTAATCTTCCGGATTTACTAAAACGACTTTAGCGCCTGCTTCCGCAGCCTGCTTCATCTTCAGCTCGATCACCGGATTGTCCGTTGTATTGAATCCAACAGCCAGGATCATATTCGTGGAAAGCAGTTCATCGATAGTGTTCGGGGAAGCATCGAATCCCAGAACGTCAGCGATACCGCTTGCTCTGTTGTTCATGGAGAAGATCTTCGCACCCATAGTTTCAGCCATCTTCTTGATGGCAAATGCTTCTTCATTGGTATATCTGTCGGAAACAGCAACGCCGATCGCATCCTTTCCGTATTTCGCGCCGATGGACTGACATCTCTTAGCGATCAGTACCAGAGCTTCGTGGTAGTCAGCTTCGCGGAAGTCGCTGCCGGACTTGATCAGAGGTTCTTCCAGCTTGTTTTCCAGCATGGAGCAGTCAAATCCCCATTTACCTTTTCCGCAGGCCAGACCTGCATTAACAGTTCCCTGCTTGTCCGGGTTCGCCTTGATCAGCATGTCGCCGTAAGATTCCAGCTTCAGACTGCAGCCTACGGAACAGTAAGAACATGTCGTGTCAGTTTCCACTGTATCTACCGGAGTTTCCTTGATCATCGTAGTACGTTCCTGCAAAGCGCCCGTCGGACATACGCTGACACACTGTCCGCAGGATACGCATCCGGATTCGATCAGCGGTTTTTCCATGTTCGGTTTAACCACTGTGTCGAAGCCTCTGTGCACCAGACCAAGCGCACCTACGCCCATGATCTCATCGCAGACTCTTACACACAGTCCGCACAGGATGCACTTGTTCGGATCTCTTACAATGAACGGATGATCATCTTCGAATTCGATAGTGTTCTTATCTCCTGCAAAGCGTTCCGGCTTCACATCGTACTGATGAGCCAGGTCGATCAGCTTACATTCGAAGTAATCGTGGCATCCGCATTCCAGACATCTGGAAGCCTCAGCTTCTGCCTGCTCTGCCGTGTAGCCGTCAGGAATAACTTCGCTGAAGTTGTTCTTTCTTTCTTCTGCGGAAAGCTGCGGCATCTCAGGTCTGCATTCTCTTTCTCTGTCTTCGAAAGTCTTTTCGTTGATGTCGTCTCTTTCTACAAAGTAAGGTTTTTCGTAGCGGATGATCTCGCCGTCCAGGTATGCATCGATAGATTCCGATACTTTCTTTGCATCAGCAATCGCTTCTACCGCAATAGAGATCTTGTCGTTACCGCAGTCTCCGCCGGCGAATACGCCAGGCATGCTGGTCATGAACGTTTCTTTATCGTATGCGATCGCGTTCTTTCTCGTCTTGTCACAATCGAAGATAGAAGCATCAACAGCCTGTCCGATTGCCAGGATCATCGTATCGATAGCGATGGTTTCCGTCTTGCCTTCTACCGGGATCGGTCTTCTTCTTCCGGAAGCATCCGGTTCACCCAGTTCCATAACCTGCAGAACGACTTCCTTGGCATGGCCGTTTTCATCCTTGATGACTTCGATCGGGTTGGTCAGGTTCTTGAAGATCACGCCTTCTTCTTCCGCCTCTTCGATTTCCACCATGTCAGCCGGCATTTCATCCTTGGTTCTTCTGTAAATGTTGTAAACTTCCTTGGCTCCCAGTCTTACAGCTGTTCTGCAAGCGTCCATGGCTGTGTTACCACCACCGACGATCGCAACCTTTTCGCCAAGTTCGATTTCTTCGTTTCTTACTACCTTGCGCAGGAAGTCGATACCGCCGATCACACCGTCAGCATCTTCGCCCTTGCATCCAACGCCTGTGGAGATCCATGCGCCGATTCCCAGCAAAACAGCATCGAAGTCTTCACGAACTGTTTCAAACGGGATATCTACACCGATCTTAGTGTCTGTGATGATCTCCACGCCCATCTTTTCGATGGTCAGGATCTCTTCATCCAGAATTTCCTTCGGCAGTCTGTATTCCGGGATACCGTAACGGAGCATTCCTCCAGCCTTCGGCATGGATTCGAATATAGTCACATCGTGACCCTTCTGACGCAGGAAATATGCAGCAGAAAGTCCCATAGGACCACCACCGATAACTGCGACTCTCTTGCCGGTTGCCGGTTCACATTCCGGAATGAAAGCTTCCTCACCCATCAGATCGTTGTCAGCAACGAATCTTTTCAGCCACTGAATGGAGATCGGTTCGTCGATCAGTCCTCTTCTGCACTTTTCTTCGCATGGATGCGGACAAACTCTTCCCAGTGCTGCCGGAAGAGGGATCTTGTCCTTTACCAGTTCCAGAGCTGCTTCATATTCCCCGTTTGCGATCAGACCAACGTATCCCTGACAGTCAGTCTGTGCCGGACATGCCAGTACGCATGGAGGTCTGCAGTCTCCCGTGTGATTGGAAAGCAGCAGTTCCAGGTTCGTCTTTCTGGATTCGATAACTCTCTCAGTATTTGTACGGATCACCATGCCCGGAGCGATTACCGTCGCACATGCCTTGCACAGTTTCGGATTGCCTTCCACCTCGCACATGCAGATGCCGCAGGATCCGTAGATCTTCGTTCTTTCATCGTAGCAGAGAGTCGGAATGAAGATGTCATTTTCTCTGGCAACTTCTAAAATAGTCTGGCCCGGAAGTCCTTTGACTTCTTTGCCGTTGATATTCAGTTTAAATTTTTCCATTATTGTTCCTCCTCCCTATTTCTTTTCGATCGCGCCGAACTTGCATGTGTCTAAGCACTTGCCGCACTTGATACACAGATCCTGGTCGATAACGTGTTTTTCCTTGACTTTGCCGGAAATCGCACCAACCGGGCAGTGTCTTGCGCATAACGTACATCCCTTGCAGGCATCGTTGATGCTGAAAGAGATGAGTGCTTTGCAGGATGCAGCCGTACACTTCTTGTTGTAAATATGATCTTCATATTCATTGCGGAAGTATTTCAGCGTCGTAAGAACAGGGTTTGGAGCTGTCTGTCCGAGACCGCACATGGAGCCGTCCTTGATCTTTCCGGCCAGTTCTTCCAGGAGTTCGATGTCGCCATCTTTTCCCTCGCCTTCTGTGATTCTTTCCAGGATCTCCAGCATTCTCTTGGTCCCGATACGACAGTAGTTGCACTTACCGCAGGATTCGTCTCTCGTAAAGTTCAGGAAGTATCTTGCCATATCTACCATGCAAGTATCTTCATCCATTACGATCATACCGCCAGATCCTACGATAGCACCTGTCTTGTTGATATCTTCGTACGTTACAGGCGTGTCGATAAGCTCAGCCGGGATACATCCGCCGGAAGGTCCGCCCATCTGAACAGCCTTGAATTCTCTGTCATTTTTGATGCCGCCGCCGATACCGAAAATAACATCGCGCAGCGTCAGACCCATCGGAACTTCCACCAGGCCGCCCTTCTTGATCTTGCCGGCCAGTGCAAATACCTTTGTGCCCTTACTCTTTTCTGTACCCATGGAACCGAAAGCAGCCCCACCGTTATATATGATCCAAGGAACATTCGCAAGTGTTTCTACGTTGTTGATATCCGTAGGTTTCTGCCAGTAACCCTTTGCAGCAGGGAAAGGAGGCTTAAGACGCGGCATACCTCTTTCACCTTCCAAAGATGCGATCAGAGCTGTTTCTTCACCGCATACGAATGCACCGGCACCAGCCTTGATCCGCAGATCGAAATCGAATCCGCTGTCAAAGATGTTCTTGCCCAGGAAGCCCTTTTCTCTGGCCTGAGCCATAGCGATCTCCAGTCTCTTGATCGCAAGAGGATACTCCGCACGGCAGTAGATCACGCCCTGAGTCGCTCCCATAGCGTATCCGCCGATGATCATACCTTCAATGAGGGAATGCGGATCGCCTTCCAGAACGGATCTGTCCATGAATGCACCCGGGTCACCTTCGTCAGCATTACATACCAGGTACTTTTCATTGCCCGGACTCTGCTTGGCAGCATTCCACTTGAACCACGTCGGGAATCCGGCACCGCCTCTTCCTCTCAGTCCGGAGACCTTGATCTCTTCGATCACTTCTTCCGGCTTCATGGAAGTCAGCACCTTCTCGATAGCCTTGTATCCGTCTACAGCGATATAATCCTCGATATTTTCCGGATTGATCACACCGCAGTTTCTCAAAACGACTCTCTGCTGTTTGCCGACAAATTCCTTGTCCTCTTCTGTAATGGCCTGATCTTCTGCCACCTGATGCTGCATCAGATGCTCCTCTACGATCTTTTCGACCTTATCCGGCTGTACCTTGACGTATCTCGTCATTTTGCCGTCGTCATCATATACGTCCACGATCGGTTCCAGATAACAAGTACCTACGCATCCGGTCACTCCGAGCGTTACATTGCTGATATTCTTTTCTGCGATCTGTTTTTCAAATTCCGCAGCCGTTTTCTTGGCACCTGTGGCAATACCGCAGCTGCCCTGTCCGATTACTACTCTCACACCTTCACCCCCTAAGCTCTTTCTCTGATTTCACCGAGGATCTGCTTTACGGAATCCTTCGTCAGATTGCCGTAAGTCTCATCGCCCTCAACGCTCTTGATCATCATAACAGGAGCCAGCGAGCAACATCCCAGGCAAGCAACGTTGTTCAAGGTAAAAATACCGTCTTCCGTTGTTTCTCCGTCCTTGATGTCCAGGTACTCACAAATGGCTTCTTCGATCATTTCGGAGCCGTTAACGTGGCATGCAGTACCCTGGCAGAGCATGATCAGATACTTGCCGACAGGCTTCAGTCTGAACTGTGCATAGAAAGTAGCAACACCATAGATCTTAGCAGGTTTAATGCCGGTTTCTTCCGAGATGTAGTTGATAGCATCTAAAGAAAGGTAGCCATAAATATCCTGAGCCTTCTGCAGGATCGTGATCAGACTCCCCGGCACTTTTGCATATTGCTCCAGTACAGGCGCGAGATCTTTGAACTCGGCTGCTCTGTTCTGCGCGCAATTGCAGTTACAACCTTTTTCACTCATGTTAGTTCCTCCTAAAAATAATTTTACATTTATATCATGCGAACAGAATAATTGTAACAAATGTTCTGAAAAAAAGCAACTACACAAATCGGTTTTTTTGTTTTTTTCAAAACTAGTTACATCGTTTAAATTTCAATGGTTTTTCCAGTAGGTTTTCTCAGCATGCATTTCCCTTTTCATGCAAAGCCCCCCGCACTTCACATTACGATCTTGCGAAAAAAAAGAAAGGCACCCAAGGTGCCTCCACTCTCTAAAACTCTATGCCCGTGCTGATTCCCGCCTTTTCTGCAAAACCCATCCATCCGGGCTTTCCCATTTTGCAACAAGTTTGCGGTACATTTATGGATATTCTTTACAGCTTTGCTATGAAGTATTCCAGCGCCAGCTGACCGTCAAAAAGTCCCGTCTTGATATGCTCATCCACCTGATAAGCCTCCGACAAAATATTTTTCAGATAACTCACCGAACAGTTACCACCCACAGCAGCCGCTTTCTTCACCCTGAACTGGTGCACTCCTAGCTTCTTTTGGATCTGCGTCAGATTCATACCATTCTCCTTCATCTCCTTGATAGAAAGGATCAGTTCCAGCTGTCCGGTGATCATCCGCAGCAGACTGAATACCGTAGTCCCCGATTCCAAAAGATTATAAAGAAGTCGCAGCGCCTCGTCCTTACGATTCCTGCCAATAGCGTCCAGCATAGCGAACACATTGTTTTCCGGATTGACGGAAAGCACGGCGCCCACGTCAGAGGCCGTGATCTCCTCACCGCTGTATGCAATGACTTTCTTTAAATCATTGTCCAGATTGTAAAGGCTGTAATTGATCGCCTTGTTGCCGTAGCCGCTGTTTGAAATGATCGCCGAGACCACCGACGGCCGGTAGTTCTTGCCGCTGGCTCTCAGTCTCTTTTCGATAAAACCGTGAAGCTGCTTGTCCTTCAAAGGCTGAAAATCGTAAACCTTTCCGCACTTTTCCACCGCTTGCCGTATCACATTTTTCTTCGGTTTCTGTTCTTCCTGATCCGGCACGCACATAAGCAGCATACTGCCCTCCATCACCTGAGGAAGATACTCCGCCAGCGCCTTGCAGTCTGATTCCGGGAATCCCCGCACAGCCTTTCCTGCCGCCGGAAGAAAATCGGGTAAGAAAACGACCTTTCGCTCCGACATCAGACTGACGGTTTCCAGCCCTTCCCTGATCCGTTCCAGGGTAAGGCTGTCCCCCTCCAGACGCACCAGATCCAGGGCACGACAGGCATCCGATACATACCTGCGAATCAGCGTCTGCGCATACCACTCTATCAAATACTCCTCGCTGCCGCAAAGAAGCACGACACGCGGGACTTTCCCGCCCTTCAGATCCTTTTCGATTGTAATAAAAGCATGTTCTTTTTCTCTATAATCCATTGCCATGATCTTCGTCTCCTGCCGTTTATTATACCGTTAAGGGAGCATTGTGACAACCTCTAACCGCTTTTTACCGACTGCCGTATCCCCTTGCCGGCAGGAAAAACCAACCGCGCCCTGCAGATCATTGCGCCAGATCCCGGCTTCCATTCGCTGATAATTTTCTATGATCTCACCGTTGGGATGGCCGTAATTGTTTTTCCCCACCTGAAATACTGCTGCCTGGGGCTTTGCATAACGTGCAAAATCCTCCGACCAACTGTACCGGCTTCCATGATGCGCCACCTTTAGCAGATCCGTTTTAAGACCGTTCCGATACTTTGCCGCCAGCCGGTCTTCACACGCAGCATCGATATCCCCTGTCGCCAGCAGACTCAGCCCGCCCGCATGGATCTTCAGGACCAGACTGGTCTCGTTTTCATCCTCTTCTTCTGAATCCAGCCCCTTCTTTTCTCCGGCACTCGACCCGTTATCCGTACCGAATCCCTGCCTCCTCTTCTGCAAAGCCGTCCCGGCATCTCTTCCTGCTTCCGGCCATAAGACCTCCACTCGCTCTGACATATTTTTTGCAAAGCCCGCATCGTTCATCACACTCTTTGCAAAGCCCGCATCGTCCAGCGACACGGTCTGTCCGGCACGAAGAAACACCAGATCCTCCGCAGACATCCCGGTTTCCTGACAGATCTGCCCGGTCTTATCCCGGTTGCCCTCATAAAGAAACAGCTTCTTCACCATCCCTTCCCGGCACAGCTCCGCAACGCCCTTGTAATGATCCGTGTGTAAATGAGTGACAAATGCCCCATCCAGCCGTCGCACACCGTTTTTCAAAAGATAAGGTTTCAGCGTTTTCTTTCCCAGATCATAATCGATTTTACCGCCGCCGTCCACCAGATAATTTTTACCGTCCTTCGCCTTGATGTGCATGCAGTCTCCCTGTCCCACATCCACGAATACAATAGAAGCATTTTCAAATCCGGTGGCGGTCACCTGCCCGAATATCGCCGCTGCTGCCAGGCATAAACAAATCAGTGCAGCTACGGCTTTCTTCCGTTTCCGCAAGATCAGAAGACGCCCTTCTTCCGACAAAAACAGGAGCAACAACAGGTAATATCCCGCCAGTAATGCGCGCGGCGGACTTGTCACTTCAAATGATGTGACACCTTTGATACAGGTCATACTGTTGCAGCTTGTCAGCAATCCACACAATCCGTCTATAGCCTGTCCCATGATTTCTATTGATACCGCAGTCGGTTCCAGCAAGATCAGGCTCAGGGCAAATCCTCCGATCCCAAGCGGAACCAGAAACCCCGCCAGGAAAATGATCGGTACATTGATGAACACCGCAGCTAAAGACACATAGTTGAACACATAGGCTGTGTACGGCAAAAGTCCCAGCTGCACCACACCGCTGGACAAAAATATACCTTGATAGAACTTTCGAAAAAAAGGCGCCGCAGCAGAAAGTGTCAGAACTGCAAGAAACGACATCTGCAGACCTGTATGGAACAGCTGCATGGGATTTTTCAGCAGGATCATAAGAAGTACTACAAAGGAAGCCGAGCCAAGATCGTACCTCAGATGCCGCACCTTTGCATACAGATGCAGAACGATCATGACCGATGCACGCACGACAGAAGGCGAAAAGGACGCCAGGAAGCTGTATCCGATCAGCACCATCGTCACCATCCAAAAGTACAGCCATCCTTTTTTTCCTCGCCAGAGTTTTCCCAAAACGCCGTACAGGATCCCGATATGCAGTCCGCTGACTGCCAGGATATGAGCTGTCCCGTTGCGCTGAAACTCTTCCAGTGTATCCTCTTCTATCTCCGTTTTTTCGCCGAACAATATACCGCGCATCAGCCCTGCTGCGGACTCTCCAGCGGTACCCTTCAGCTGGTGCAGATATTGCTCCTTTTGCTGAAACAGCCACCCTTGCAAAGAATGACTTTCTTCTTTTATATGGATAGTCTGCGCAGTCATGACCCGCTCTATCCCGATGGTTTTCAAATATAACTGATAATCAAAGCAGTTGGGATTACGCCGGCCTGGCGGAAGCTCCACTTTGCCTGTGATGCGAAGCTGCGTGCCCGGTGAAGCGGGAATCAGATCAGAAAAGTCTATCCCTCTATCCGGATACTGTTTGACCAGCAGACTGACCGGTCTCTCATACCAGCGGCGGGGAACTTCCTGTTCGCCGATCCGTTGTACCCAGACGGTCATCTGCAGATATTCATCCCCGCTGCCGGAAGTTCGGATGCTGCTGTTCAAGACCGTACCAGTGGCGGTAGTGGTCATAACTCCCCCGGTTTCTTCCAGCTCCGCAAATGGATCCCTTTGCAGTTCATATAACTGGACATTGACCAGACTCACAACATAAAACACCATCAGGATCGCTGTACCATGCTTTCGCAGCTTCTGCCTTTGCATCCGGATCGCATGAACGCCATTTGATCCAACAGGATCGCCAGCCTGCCTCCACTGCCACCATGCAAAAACCAGAAGTCCCAGCACGCCCAGAGCCGCAGCTTTTCCAAGAAAATACGAGATCAAAATTGCTCCACAAAACCCCAGCGTTCCCAGAAACAACGGTCTGCGGATCATGCTGCCGCTCTCCCATCAGGCACGGGATCTGAAAAGCTCCTGATCCCAAACCTCTCCAGAATTTCCTCTAGCTGTTTTACCTGCAGCAGATCCTCTTCCCACGTGCAAATCAAATTTGTATGCTGCATATACCCTTTTTTTCGATATGTCTTGATCTTCTCACAGGCGCGCTTAAAATATTCATCCTGGCTCATCAGCCCAAAATGCTCCCATAATATTAGCGTATCATCCTCACATAAAATCATAAAGTCCGGGTAATAGGCCTTTCCGTCGATCAAAAGTTTTGCCTCATAACGAAATGGTATCCCATGCTCCGACAGAAAATCAGCGATCATCCGCTCTGATTTAGACCGTACCAAAATCCCACTCTTCGTTTGATAAATTAGTTGTTCTGGATGAAAAGGATTTTTCTCATACGGTGCTTCCATCCAGGCGATCGCACGGCGAGAATAGCGATATCTTTTTTCAGGAAACGCTAAAGGAAGTCGCTTAAAGGTTTTATAGCTATTTTTCTGGATTCGCAGATTTTGTCGTTTCAACTGTTTCAGTGCATTAGCCAGCACCTTGCACTCCTGCTCCACGGAATCCAGACACTTTTGCAGAAACATTTTACGCGCCAGCCATCCTGCGTGTTCTCGCTGTCGGGTGATTCCTCGCTCTACACCATTGCGCTTTTCATAGAAATAAAACCTTCCGCTCTCCTGCTGGCGGATCACCAGCTTTCCCTCCGGAAGCTGTCTCAATTCCCGTCGATAAAATGTCCTCCGAGTCTTTTCCTTTTCATATAACTGCGTCAACTGCCGCTCCAGATCCGACATAAAGTAATACGATACTCCCATAACATTTCCCCCTTTTCTGCTACAATCCCCACTGCGTGAGGCTTGTTTTTACTATTTTGTTATTATTTTACATCTTTGCCCGCTGTTTGTCAATATTTTCCTTGCTATATCTTCCATTTTGCGCCGATTTATACCGGGTTGTCCTTTCATCATTAGTTAAAATACCCTGTTTACGTTAATCCGTCTCAAAAGAGATAATATTTCAAGTGCTTCTATCGGAAATCCTATCCTAAGTCAAATCTGCGATAATACTGCATCGGAAAACTATCCTGCAGCCATTTTATTTTCTTGTCTGCGTTATTTACACCCTTTCCTGACTCATATTCTTCTATAAAACTATCCGCAGGCGTGCTTTTTACAGCGCTTTGCGGTATTATTGCCATTCGTGCAAAACGCGCCACACACCATCCATGAGATCTTCCAGCAATACCCACTATTTTCCATTGTGTTGTTTTTGTAAAGCGCCCCGTTTTTCTTTTAATTTTTCCCGGTCTATGGTATAATTACGATGATTATGTTCACAGGAGGAAAGTATTTTGGCAGACAACTACAAAAATAATAACTTCAATAATAACAAAGATGACATAGATGAATTTTTCGCCAAGTTCGACCAGCCTTCCGCGCCTCAGCAAAGACGGCCTTCGAATCCAGCCGGCAACAGAAATTCTTCATCACCAGCCCCTCGCAGATCGCAGCCGCAGCGGCCGCAGGGACAGAGAGTTCAAGGTCAAAGACCACAAAGTCAGCGTCCGCAGGGACAGAGGACTACTGTACATAGAAATCAGGGAAACGGCACAGCATCCAGAAATCCGGGAGCTGCAAGACCTGCTGCAAATCAGAACAGCTACAATGCACAGTCATCCCGTGCGTCTGCAACCAACATGAGAAGCGGCAATGCACGGCGCAGCGCTAATCCACGTCAAGGTGCATCGCACAATGGACGCGACAAGATCACTAACAACCCGCACGTAAGGAATGCACAGCATAAATTGGAAGCGATCGAAAAAAAAGCAGGTTTCGGGAAGCATGGAGGCGGCGGTCCGAGAAAACCGATGCCACCTCAGAGCACCTGGAAAAAGATCGTTAAACTGGGACTTACCGCAATACTGACACTCATTATGGGAGTTGGCGTTTACGTCGGTGTTATCCTGGTTACCACATCTACTTCCAATGTAAACACAGACGACATCTACAGCATGCTGTCGCAGCGCTCTACGATGTACGATTCAGAAGGAAACGAAATTGAAAACCTTTATTTCTCCGAAGGAAACCGAACCATTCTGGAATATGATGAGATTCCTGAAGACATGGTCAATGCCATCGTTTCCATCGAAGACAAGAAGTTCTGGAAACACAGCGGCTTCAACTATATCAGACTGGTGGGCGCAGTAAAAGACAGTATCTTTGGCGGCGGACAGATCAGCGGTACCAGTACGGTTACCCAGCAGTTAGCCAGAAACGTATATCTGTCCGACATCAAGAGTCAGCGCTCCATGAGCAGAAAAATCACAGAAGCTTATTACACCATCATCCTGGAGAAGAACCTTTCCAAGAAGCAGATCATGGAAGCTTACCTGAATACGATTTCCCTGGGATTCAATTCCTACGGGATCGAAGCTGCATCCCAGGCATATTTCTCCAAGGATGCCAAAGATCTTGATACGCTGGAATGCGCATCCCTGGCAGCGCTTCCGAAGTCCCCAACTTCGTATGCGCTGGTACAGGCGATTTACGACGGATCCAATCCATCGGGACTGCCGGTGATTTCCAGCACGGATTCCGTTACGTATCTGTACAATGGAGAGATCTCCAAGGACAGACGTGACGCCGTACTGAAAAACATGGCAGAAGAAGGTTATATTTCCGACAGTGCCAGAGACGACGCACTGAATGACGACCTGCAGAACCATATCAAAGTCGGCGTTTCTGACAGCGCAGATGAATCTTCCTACTTTACCGATTACGCCATCGATCAGCTGACCGATGACATCGTGTCGGAATACGGGATCAGCCGTGCTGATGCGCGAGATATGATCTACACCAATGGACTGAAGATCTACACCACGATGGATTCTGATATCCAGAATATCGTAGAAGACGAATTTGCCAAAGACAGCAACTACTCCGGCATCCGTTCCGTCCGAAAAGATAAGAACAACAACATCCTGACCAAAAACGGCACACTGATGCTGCGGCCTTACTCCTATTACATAAACGATAAGGGAGAATTCACTCTGTCAAGCGATGAGTACAAGAAAAACGCTGACGGCAGCCTTACGATTTATGCAAAGAAACGTCTGGACATCTACGACACCGAAGTCAACGGACAGGCGGATGTCAGCATCCAGTTCAAGGGAATGTACACGCAGGAAGGAAATGTATTCTACTTCATCGAAAGTGGTGCTCTTTCCATCCCGCAGGGATATACGACAAGAGACAGCAGCGGCAATGCCGTGATTTCTGCAAAGTTCTTCAAGGACTATCCTGAGTTCTTTGTTGCAAACGGCGATAATCTGGTAGTTTCCAGCAACAACTACAGCATCAAGCAGAAGGTCCGTCAGCCGCAGGCTGCTACCGTGGTGCTGGAAAACTCCACAGGTGAGATCAAAGCCATGATGGGTGGCCGTGGTGCCAAGGGCAAACAGCTTTACAACAGAGCGACCAGCGCACGTCAGCCTGGATCCTCCATCAAGCCGATCGCAAGCTACGGTCCTGCTTTGCAGATGAGTTATGAATATGCACAGGATAATAAGAAGATGAAGCTTAACAACAGTGACGGAAGTGACTGGGGAGACTATATCACAGCTGGAAGCGTCATCAACGATGCACCAGTGAAGAACAACGGGAAAGCCTGGCCGAAGAACTGGTACTCCGGTTATAAAGGTCAGATGACATTAAGACATGCAGTACAGCAGTCGGTAAACACCTGCTCCGTTAAAACCTTCCAGCAGATCGGTGCAGAATACTCCGCATCCATGCTGAAAAAAGAAGGTGTCACAACAGTCGATGAAGAAGGTGATGTAAACGACCTGAATGCAGCAGCTCTGGCACTGGGCGGTATGACCAACGGTATCTCCCCGCTGGAAATGACAGCAGCATACGCCATCTTCCCGAACGGCGGTGTTTATAAGACGCCGATCGCATACACGAAGGTCCTCAATTCGAGCGACGAAGTACTCTTCGAGAAGACTGCTGAAGAAGAACGCGTATACGATGAAGGTGTTGCATGGATCATGACGGACATCCTTCACAGTGTTGTTACAGAAGGTCTTGGTAAGAACGCACGGATCAGCAACCAGCCATCCGGCGGTAAGACTGGTACGACAACTGACAAGTACGACCTGTGGTTCGTAGGATTCACACCGCAGTACACTGCAGGAGTCTGGATGGGTAACGATATCAATATCAAGCTCAACGACGGTGGTAGTGCCTCGGCATCTTTCTGGGGCAACATGATGAGTCGAATTTGTGCAGATCTGCCGACAGCATCCTTCCGCGAAAAGCCTAGCAACGTTAAGAACGTAAATGGCGAATATTATGTAGATGGTACTTACTCCAAGACATCTCTCACCAAGACCGGTGACTCAGCAGACGAAACGACTGCAAGCTCCGTAGTGGAGAATACGACGGAACAGATCACACAGGCTACGACAAAGGCACCAGCGACCAAGCCTCCTACAACATCTTCATCGTCAGACCATGCTGGCGGCGGTGAATAGCATAACAACTAGATACACAAACCCTGGCCCCGCGGTCTTTCGACCCCGGGGCCTTTGTTGTAACCGCCGGCAGACTGACATCCCTGCCCCTGCATCTCCCGGGCAGCCCTGCGCACACTAGCTGCCCTGCATACACCGGCAGGCCTTCACTACCCCTGGGCACCCCTTACCTCCCAGGCACCCCTTACCTCCCAGGCACCCCTTACCTCCTAGGCTGCCCTTCACTACCCCGGAGCTGCCCTTTATCCCTGACATCCCTGCCCCTGCATCTCCCGGGCAGCCCTGCGCACAAATCCCCTCATCGAACCGACTTAGGATTGAAAACAAGTGCGATCAAATACCCCCATCCGATCGCTACAGTGATTCCGCCTGCAGCGGCCTTGATCCCGCCTGTAACGGCCTCCAGAAGATTTTCCTTCGCACCTTCCATCGCACCTTTTGCCAGAGAATAT
>JABLTL010176076.1_pt1 | contig 16989 bp, 13 predicted proteins | sample 7160151 | NCBI WGS metagenome assembly JABLTL01 (sample SAMN14651223, study PRJNA627086) | human gut metagenome | isolation source: feces | host: Homo sapiens
CTCCATCGCAGTCATTGTGCCGATGGCTTTGCCGTCCACAATTGCCCCTTGCAGGGTCAAGGGACAGCGTCCCTTGTGGGGTTTGGGGCAACGCCCCAACTGTTCCGCGTCCGACCAATTCCAAGGAAGCCGCCAACAAAGGTGCAGGCAGCGAAGCGTCCCTGCCAGTAACTTTGCGCTTCCGCAGAAGCGCCCCCAAGCTGCTCTTTCCAACATCTGTGCTGTGTCGCGCCAAATGGGCGCGACCATGTAGCTGGTCTTACAACCAAAGCTGCTCTTTTGCACAAGCAGGGGTTTCGCGCCTGCGGGCGCGACCAAAGGGCTTTCCGATCGCCCTTTGGAAACCTTCGGGTCGCCACTACCGGAGTTGACTTTTGTCGTGGCAGGGGGAAATCGCGCTTGCGGGCGTGTGAATCCTGCCATCATTGCCTTGTTATGGGGCAGCCCCCACGCTGACGGATGCAAAAATCACCCGAATTGTGACCAAAAGATGAAAAATCCGCGCAAAAGGGTCATAATGCTTGCGCAGGAATAGGTTTTTGTGATACAATGCAGGATAGGACGGTGCTGCATCGTTCTATTTGTCGAAAGGGAAACGGATGGCGAAAATCCGCCTGACCGTCCTGCGCCGCGGCGGGGATGAATATCCTCCTGACCGCAGAAAGGATTACCATGCAGTCTTATCAGCCCGAAAAACGGCAGCGTCGCGCAGAGCCGAAGCAGATGCCGCCCGCTGTGAAATATCGTAAGAAGAAACGCCGTGTGCTGAATGTCCTCGTCTGCGCCGTGCTGATTGCGCTGGTGGCAATTGTGGTCATCGTCAGCCCCAAAAAGCCGGTGCAGAAGGCGTATTATTCCGCGGGGTCGCAGGATAATCTGGTGCATTCCACAGGCGGCGCGCTGAGTAATTATGAGGGACTGGTTTTCAGCGAGGTTATGGCGGCGAATAGAACCGCGATGCCGGATGAAAACGGCAATTACCCCGACTGGCTGGAAATCTGGAACAGCTCCGACCACGCCATCAACCTCAAGGACGTCGGTCTTTCCAACAAGGGCACGTCGATTAAGTTCCTGTTCCCGGATATGGAGCTGGCGGCGGGCGAGCGCGTGATTGTGCTGTGCGACAAGAAAAATCAGGCGATTGCGGGAAAGCCGATGCACGCAAAGTTCTCCATTTCCTCCAATGGCGAGGAACTGTACATCTATGACCCGAATGCTTACCTCATCGACTCGGTGAAAACCCCGATTCTGGGGGTGGACGAGAGCTATGCGCGCCTGCCGGATGGCAGCTGGGGCACAACAAACGAGTACAGCCCCGGCTACGAGAACACGACGAGCGGACATCAGGAATACCGCGCGGCGACGCTGGTAACCGACGGCGCGGTCATCATCAACGAGGTCTGCCCGGATCCGCTGACCGGCTACACCGATGCAAGCGGCAACGTCTGCGACTGGGTGGAATTGTACAACACGACCGATCAGGTCATTTCGCTGGATAATTACGCGCTGAGCGACAACGAGAGCAAGCCGCTTCAGTGGCGCTTCCCGGAAGGCGCGACGATTCAGCCGCACGGGTACTATCTGGTCTACTGCAACGGCGACGAGACCCCCAACACCGACCCGAATGCCGTGCCGCACGCGAACTTCCGCCTCAGCGCGGAGCATGATAATGTGGTGCTGTCGGACAGCCGCGGACGGCTCGTTGACCGCGTGACGCTGGATAACGTGCCGAAGGATGCGTCCTATGCGCGCAACGAAAACGGCGTGTTCATCATCACGCAGAACCCGACGCCCGGTCTGCCGAATACGCAGGAGGGAGCGAGCAGGATGGATTCCATCCTCCGCTCCCTCAACCCAACAGGCGTGTATGTAACAGAAGTTATGGCGTCCAATGATACGGCGGTCAAGGCTCCCTCCGGCGGCTATACCGACTGGGTGGAAATCTACAATTCCTCCAATCAGGCGGTCGATTTGTCCGGCTACGGCCTGTCCGACAATATTGGACGCGCACGAAAATGGCAGTTTCCACAGGGAACGACCATCAATCCGGGTGAGTACAAGGTCATCTGGTGCGACGGCGATACGGCCCTGAGCAACGCTGGCGAACTGCACACCTCCTTCAAACTGAAAAAGAGCGGCGGCGAGGTGTTGGTGCTGGCGGATCCGACGGGAAAAATACTGGACAAAGTGGTGCTGCCGGAGATTCCAACAAATGTGTCCTACGGCCGGAGCATCGGGCGCGAGGGCTTTTTTTATTACGACATGGCAACTGCGGGCGCGCAGAACGGCAATGACACGTTCCTGGGCTATGCCGATGCGCCGGAACTGACCCTCCAGCCCGGCAAGCATTACGGAACGGTCACGGCGGGCTTCACGATTCCCGCGAACACAACTGTCTACTATACCACCGATGGTTCTACCCCCACGCAGGACAAGGGCTACCTGTACACGGGGCAGGATATTACCTTTACCCACACCACGACGCTCCGCGCCCGCGCGTTCCCGGCGAACCCGCTGTATAAGGCGAGTACCGTGACGACCGGGACGTATCTGATGGAAACGTACTACACAACGCCGATTGTCTGCATCACCGTTGACCCGGATGAACTCTGGAATGAAGAAAACGGTATGCTTGCGGCAGGCCCGAACATCGACAAGTCCGGCGGCATTCCCTTCAAGAACACGATTTACCGCCAGTACGGCAAAACGCCGCGCGAAGGCTACATGGAGTATTACGACGTAGACGGCACGCAGCTGATCAGCCAAGGCGTCGCCATCGGTCTCATTGGCAACTACTCGCTGGATATGCCGCAGAAATCCATGAAGCTGCGCGCCAAGTCGCTCTACGGCAGCAAGACGTTCGCCGCTGCACTCTTTGATGATCGCCCCTACACGGAGTATAAGTCGCTCGTCCTGCGCAATTCCGGCAACGACGCCATGTCCACGCGCCTGCTGGACGGTTTCCAGTCGCGCCTGCTTGACGCGTATGGAACGCAGGTGATTCATCAGGCGTGGAAGCCCGTAACGGTTTTCCTCAATGGGAAGTACTGGGGTCATATGAACCTGCGTGAACGTGTTGACCGCTTCTTCATTGCGCAGTTTGAGGGGCTTCCGCTTGATCAGGCGGATGAAATGGACATCCTCGAAGCAAACGGCTCGGTCAACTTCGGCTCGAACAAGGCATACCGCGCGATGCTGAAGAAAATCAAAGCGGGCAGCCCAGCGACAAATCCGGATGATTTGCAGTACATCCTTGACAACGTGGATGTGGACAACTTGTTTGAATACATGGCGCTGGAAATGTTCGTGGGCAACTCCGACATCGGCAACATCCGCTACTACCGTCTGCATCAGGAAGGCAGCAAGTGGAAATGGATTTGGTACGATGCGGACTACGGACTGTACAGCTCCAAGTTCAACAGCCCGTGGAGCTACCTAAAGGTCAAGGGCATGGGTGAACAGAAAATCGACAACACGATTTTCCTGAAATTGCTGGAACATCCCGACTACAAGCGCAAGTTCCTCGAAAAGCTGGCGGATGTGTACAAGACGTTCACGACGGAGTACATGACGCAGGTGCTGGACGGCGTGGTGGCGGAGATTCAGCCGGAGATGAAAAACCACTGGGAACGCTGGGGTGAGCTGAATGACAAGGCAGTGACCAGCGAAGTGCCGACGACGATTGACGGCGCGTACACCTACTGGGAGAGCCGCGTGAATCGACTGTACAACACCTTGAAGGTGCGCCCGCATCGCCTGTGGGATTTCATCAAGGATGAGTTCAAGCTGACAAAGACGGAGATGGAGGAGCTGTTCGGCCCGCAGCCGGATTATCCGGATGACGCGGTGCTCTAATCCGCAGGGGTTTCGCGCCTGAGGGCGCGAGGAGGGGGCTTTCCGATCGCCCCCTCCACCCCTTCGGCACCGCAACTTTTGGGGTTATCCATAGTTGTGCTAATCCATTCCCGGATAAACACGCGCATACTGTATGAAAGTGTCACCAGCTGAATCGCGCGAAAGGGTCAAGGGACGAAGTCCCTTGCGGAGCCCAGAGGCAGCGCCTCTGGTGGGGGTCTAAGGGGCGATGAGACGAAGTCTCCCCCTTGCGTCTCCTGACGAAACATGATATAATAAGAAGACGGTATCAATAGGAGGAAAAAACGGATGGGAACCCTCAACGTGACATCTACGTCCAATGGCATTATGGAGCAGCTTAGGAGTGCATTGTCGGATCAGTTCAGCGCGATTGCGCCGTTTGAAATTGTGCTGGGTCTGGTGCTGGGGCTGCTCGTCGGTCTGCTGATTGCGTTTGTGTACAAGCGGTGCTTCCGCGGTGTGCTGTACAGCCCGTCGTTCGCCATGACGCTGGCGATGCTGACGCTCATTACGACCCCGGTGGTCATGTGCATTTCGTCCAACGTCGCGCTGTCGATGGGCATGGTGGGCGCGCTGTCGATTGTCCGCTTCCGCACGGCGGTCAAAGACCCGATGGACACCGCCTACATGTTCTGGGCGCTGACGATGGGCATCCTCCTCGGCGCAAAGCTCTATGCGATTGCGCTCGTCGTCGCGGCGGCGATTGCCGCGATTATCTTCCTGCTCACTTTCGTGCATTTCACGACGCCGAACTCCTACCTGCTCGTTGTTCACTATGATGAAGAGGCGGAATACGACGTTGACCAGATGATGCGCCGCAGCGTGAAGAACCGCCGCCTGCGCTCCAAGACGATGACCCGCTCCGGCGCGGAAATGACGTGGGAGGTTCGGCTGGACAACAAGCAGGATTTGGTGGCGCTGATGCTGGGCATCGAGGGCGTGCATGACGCGACGCTCGTGGCGTGCCAGACGGAAGCAGGGACTTAACCATCAGAAGGGGGCGAAAGCTATGGCTCGCAATATCCCTCTTCGGCATGAGCTGAAATTTTTCATCAACGAGATGCAGTATCAGGTACTGTCGCGCCAGCTTGACCGTGTGCTGTGGCGCGACCCGAACGGTGATGTCAACAACGAATACCACATTCGTTCGCTGTACTTCGATACCATCTTCAATGACGCCTACTTCGACAAGATGGACGGCGACCAGAACCGCGACAAGTATCGCATCCGCATCTACAACATGCGCGATACGAACATCAAGCTGGAGTGCAAGACGAAAGTCGGCAGCCTGATTTCCAAGCGCAGTCTGGGCATTCCGCGCGATTTGGCGGAGCAAATTATTGCCTGCGATCCGACTGGGCTGGAACAGACGCGCTACGGCCTGCTGTCCGACCTCTACCGTGAAATGACGTGCAATCTCCTGCGCCCGGTCGTCATTGTTGACTATGTGCGCGAGGCGTATCTGCATCCGGCGGAAGAGGTGCGCATCACGTTTGATAAGCAGCTTCGCTCCGGCATGAACAGCATCGATCTGTTCAACCCAGCCGTGGCGACCGTGCCGCCGTTTGATAACAACGACATCATTCTGGAGGTCAAGTATAATCAGGTGATGCCGCCCTACATCCGCGATTTGCTGAATTACTACTGCCCGAACGCGCTGTCGAGCGCTATCAGCAAATACACATGGTGTCGGCGCTTTGAGGCGATGGAAGTCTAAGATTTTCCGGCTGTGTTCCACAGGAACGTGGACGCAGCTTTTTTTGCGGATGAGCATATTCACCGGCGAAATCGCATAGAAATCACAGGAGAAAGTGACGTTCCATCTTGTGAAGAAAGAAAATATCGTGTAAAATAGGAAAGGGGAGGAATGCACATGCGTGAAAGCACTCTGCGTGAATTGACGCTCCGGCTGAAAAACGCCGCGCCCACCCTCCAGTTGGAAGAAAACGCGGATATGGCGCGTTATACGACGCTGCATTTGGGCGGCCCGGCAGATTTGATGGCAAATCCGGACGACCCAGCGCAGATTCCGCTGCTGATTGAGAACGCGAGGGAACTGGACGTGCCTGTTACGGTCATCGGCAATGGCAGCAATCTGCTCGTGCGCAGCGGCGGTATCCGCGGACTGGTGATTCGCATTTGCCGCAATTTGCGCGGTGTGGAAGTGAACGGCGACCGCATTCGCGCACAGGCGGGCACGATGATGTCGAGCCTGTCGATGACGGCGGCGGACTGCGACCTTGGCGGATTGACCTTCGCCAGCGGCATTCCGGGGACGATTGGCGGCGGCGTGTACATGAACGCGGGCGCGTACGGCGGCGAAATGAGTCAAGTGGTGACGCTGGTTGAGGGCTACAACATGGCGGGTGAACCGTTCCGTTACAGCCGCCCTGACCTGCATTTCGGCTACCGTTTTTCGCGCCTGATGAAGGAAAACAAGATTATTACGCACGTCACCGTCCAGCTGCCGCCGGGGCAGCGCGAAGACCTGCTTGCGGAAATGGTGGACTTCAACCGCCGCCGCGCCGAAAAGCAGCCGCTGACCTTCTTCAGCGCGGGCAGCACGTTCAAGCGCCCGGAAGGCGCATTCGCTGCGCAGCTGATTGATGAGTGCGGCCTGAAGGGCGCACGCATCGGCGGCGCACAGGTGAGCGAAAAGCACGCCGGTTTCCTTATCAACCGCGGCGGCACTGCCGAAGATTTCCTTGCCTTGATGGCGCACGTCCAGCGCGTCGTCTACCGGCAGAAGGGCGTCAAGCTGGAGCCTGAAATCAAGATTCTTGGTGAAGATGCACCTGTGGAGCAGGTGTAAGGGAAACAAGGATGTTTCTTGCAACGGAAAAAATCAGGAAAATCATCGTTGTCCTGCTGAAAGCACAGCAGCTATGCGTGCATTCCGCGCCGATCGCAGCAAAGGAGGAGTTTTATCATGCGTTTTCTCGTGGTGACAGGTCTAAGCGGCGCAGGCAAAACGTCCGTCAACCGCTATTTGGAAGATATGGGCGCATTCTGCGTGGATAATCTGCCGCCGAATATGATGTTCCGCATGATGGAAGCCATCGAGAAATCGGCGCTCCATCGCCCCCTCGTTGCGATGGCGGTGGACGTGCGCAGCGGCGAATTCTTCGATGCAAAATCGGTCAGCGACCTGATTGCCGAGAGCCGGCAGCTCGGCTATCAAATCGAAACGCTCTACCTTGAAGCGTCGGATGACGTGCTCGTCAGCCGCTATAAGGAGACGCGCCGTGACCATCCGCTGGCGGGGGAGAACGTGTCGCTGATTCAGGCGATTGGCAAGGAACGTGCTATCATGCAGCCCCTGCGTGAAACGGCGAATTACATCATTGACACCTCCATTTTGAAGCCGCGGCAATTGCGCCAGAAGCTCGAAATGATTCTCAGCGGTGACAGTCAGCCTGACGCCATGCACATTGAGATGAACTCCTTCGGCTATAAGCGCGGGCTGCCCATGCAGGCGGATCTTGTGTTTGATGTGCGCTTTCTGCCGAACCCGTTCTACATTCCGGGGCTGGGGCGGCATACCGGGTTGGATGCGGATGTGCGCGACTTCGTGCTGAATCACCCCGTGACGCAGGAGTTCATGACGAAAATGCAAAGCCTGCTGACGTTCCTGATTCCACACTATCAGGAGGAGGGCAAGCACCGCTTGTCGATTGCCATTGGCTGTACGGGCGGCGCACACCGCAGTGTTGCTATCTGCGAGGCGCTCGCGGCGTTTTTGCGTGAGCAGGGCTATGCCATCAGCGTTACCCATCGCGACTTGGAGCTGGAGCAGGCGCACTGGAAGGAAAGGCCGGAGGTGCAGTAAATGTCGTTTTCTGCCACGGTCAAGGATGAACTCTGCCGACTGGAACTGGGGAAGAGCTGCTGTATGCTCAGCGAACTGGCGGCGCTCTACCGCACCAGCGGGTCACTGACGTTCCACGGCGGCGGGCGCGTGCAGGTGCAGTACCGCGTGGAGAACACGGCGCTGGCGCGGCGGATTTTCCGCCTGCTGACCGCGCGCATGGCAATTACGCCACGCCTGCACTACGTCCAGCACGCGCGATTGGGCGGACGGCGCACCTGCGTGCTGACCATCGGCGATGAAGACTCGCAGCGGCTGATGTTGGCACTCCACCTGATTGATAAGGACGAAAACGGCGTGGTGTCGTATCGGCGGACGATTGTGCGCCATCACCTGACGCGCCAGTGCTGCCGCCGGGCGTACCTGCGGGCGGCATTCCTCGGCGCGGGGACAATGACATCGCCCGACAAGGACTATCACTTTGAGATTACCGCGAGTGAACCGGGGCTTGTGCGCGAGCTGACACGAGTGCTGGAGAAGGCGGAGCTGCCTGTGCACACGTTCCAGCGCAAGGGGCAGACCGTGCTGTATTTGAAGGGTGCGCAGCAGATTTCGGACTGTCTGGCGCTGATGGGCGCGTCGGGCAGCGTGTTTGCGCTGGAGGATGTGCGCATCCGCAAGCAGGCGCGCGGGGCGGCAAACCGCGCCATCAATTGCGACGAGCATAATTCGGAGAAGATGCTCAACGCCGCGCAGCAGCAGGTCAGCGCGATTCGCTGGTATACGATTGCGCACGGCTTGCGGGAGCTTCCGCCCGCCTTGCAGGAAATCGCCCGGCTTCGGCTGGAGAATGTCGATTTGTCGCTGACCGAACTTGGTGCGCAGCTTGATCCGCCGCTGTCCAAATCCGCCGTCAACCACCGGATGCGCCGCCTGATGCTGCTGATTCAGCAGGCGGAGGAAGCCGACCGCAAGGAAGCCGCCGAACAGAAGCCGGACAAATAACGGGAATGTACTTTTTATGTGCGATTCTTGCATTATTCGCCATGTTGTGATACACTAAAGGCGAAGCAAAAGCCGAATCAAGGAGGCTATATTCATGATTGTCAAGCCGATTACCTTTCCGAATCATCAGCCGCTGAACCGTACCCTTGCCGCGCAGGTGGTGCAAACCGCCAGCCGCTTTGACGCGCGCGTGATGATCCGCCGCCATCAGAAGGTTGTCAATGCCAAGTCGATGCTGGGGCTGCTGTCGCTGGATGCGGACGAGCAGAACGAGATGTTCCTCGTCTGCGATGGCGCGGATGAAGAAGCGGCATCGGCGGCAGTGCTGCCGTTTTTTGAGGCGTAATTCACATTTTCCATCTTGACTCCCGCACTAAACGCGGACAGGCGGAAGGAGCAATCCTCCGCCTATTTTGGTTTTGGGGGAGGCGCCAGAGGCTCTGCCTCTGGACTCCGGCAGGGCGCTGCCCTGCACCCGCGAAGGGTCTTCGACCCTCTCGACACCCATTTCGCGATGGAGTTGGTGACTTCTACATACTATGCCCGCGTGTTTATTCAGCGAACCTACGGTTCGGATTAGATGCTCCAGCATAAACCAAGAAACATGACTCCTAAAGTATGGAAGTGGCGCCCGAAGGGGTCGAGGGGGCGATCGGAAAGCCCCCTCGTCGCCTCCGCAGAGGCGAAACCCTCTGCCTCATCAGCAAAATGATGAAGAAAAAAATTCGTCTTCCCCCGCAACTTTTTGCATTCTTCCCCATCTAACAGGCGGAAAGGAGGAAAAGCGCAGTGACACAGACGGAATTCACCCAGCGCGTGCTGGCGATGCAGGACAGGCTCTACCGCGTCTCCTGCACACTGCTGCGCTGCGAGGCTGACCGCGAAGATGCCGTGCAGTCCGCGCTGGAAAAGGCGTGGCGCGGGCGCTTCCTGCTGCGGCAGGAGCAGTACATGGAGACGTGGCTGACGCGCATCCTCATCAATGAGTGCTATGCCATCATGCGCCGAAGCCGCCGAATCATCCCGATGGCGGAAGTCGGGGAAAATCAGCCGGCGCAATGGGAAGCACAGAATGCGGACGAGATGCTGTGCCGTGCCCTGACCGCGCTGCCGGACACACTGCGCCTGCCGATTGTCCTGCACTACATGGAGGGCATGGACATTCGCACCATTGCCCGCACGCTGCGCATACGGGAGAGCGCAGTCAAGAGCCGACTGCACCGCGGCAGAGAGAAGCTGCGGCAGTCCGACGAGTTGAAGGAGCTGTTGGAAGATGAATAAAACGAAGCAGGAAAAATGGCAGCGCGCCTATGGCGATACGCCGGATAGCTTCCGGCAGCGGGTTGCGTCGTCGCTTCCCAAGGGGCAGGAGACGCGGCATGTGGCGTTCCCGCGGCGCGCGATGGTGCTGGCGGCGGCGCTTGTGCTGGTGCTGACGACGGCGTATGCGGCAGTCGTCACGCACACGGAACTGGTCTGGAACGCGGGGCATCCCATCGAGAACGAAGCGGATGATCATTTGGGGCTGCTGACGGGCAAGGCAGGTACTTCGGGAGACAGCCTGACCATCGGCGGCGTGACCTTCACGGTGCAGGATGGCATCTACTCCCCGGAAACCGGGCAGCTGTTCGTGTCTGCCGTCATTTCCGCGGATGAAAGTGTGCAGCTTGTCGGCGTGGAGAGCGACATGGAGTGGGAAGTGCGGGCTGTAACTCCGGTCAGCGAAAAGCTCGACCCCAGCGGCATTTCGTGGGCGGAATGGGCGGAACAGAACGGCAAAACGCTCGTTCCTGTGCGGATGGAAATCAGGGGAAGCGAGCAATTCCCGAATATCCCGATGTTTTGCGATTTCCTGACGCAGAATCCGGACGGCACGGTGTCGGCAGGCTTTCAGGTGGATTTGACCGAGGCGGACACGAGCCATCTGAAATCCTGCGAAGTGCAGCTGGAATGCCGCGTCGGTGTGTTCGGCAAGGATGGCAAGGCGACGCAGTGGCAGAAGGAAATCCTCACCGCGACGATTACGTTCAAATAACGACAAAAACATTTCGGGAAGTGTTGACAAGCGGGGTAACTTTCGGTATAATCAACCCCGTCGCAGATAAGGAATGAGTTAGAGTCATTCCGGGTAAAAGACACTGACCCGTCCCGCAAGGGGCGCAAGGCCGAACGGACAGCCGGGTCAAATGCCGATGCGGGGTATAAACTCGCACGCAGCTTTCGCTGCATCTCATTGATTATACGGTTTCCCCATGCGGGTTCGCTCCATTTGGAAGCCGTATGAGTTCAAAGCTCAGTTTCACCGGGTTTCCCTTGTGCGTCACGACGCGCAGCAACTTGTGAAATGGTCAATAAGAGTAGTAAAAGTAAGTCTTTACTTGAGGCAGTCCCGAAAGGAATTGCTGCTGACTCTGACAACCTATCCTTATCTCCGAACGCTTTCTGAAAAGATGCTTTCGGGGTGGTGTGTGCTGTGCAAACATCACCTTTTTTCGTACCCATTTTTGTCATTACTTTACCCAGCCAGCCTGCGACGAAATACTTTTTAGGAGGACGACCCCCATGAAGAAGTTCCTTTCCCTGCTCCTGTCTCTGGCGATGCTCCTGAGCGTCGCGGCGCTGGCGGACGAAACGCACGGCAACTACTCCGACGAGATGAAGATTCCCTACGCGGTGGATCTCAGCCCGGAAGGCGGCGCGGACAGCGTCGAACGCGCGGGTGACCATGTGGACAGCCCGTACTTCAGCCGTCTGGACTTCTACAACATGACCTCGACCGACACGCTGACCATCCTGCCGCATTTCCAGACCATGCAGCAGACGAGCGAATGGTCTTGCGGCGTTGTCAGCGCCCTGATGGTGATGAACTGGTACGGCAAGCTCGGCGACTACAACGAGCAGACCTTGGCGCAGCTGCGCGGCACGATTGGCGACAAGCCCGGCGCGACCAGCATGAGCCAAATGGTGGATATCTTTAACGGCGTGGGCGGATTCAACTGCTACTCCGCCATCGACGCGGGCGAGGAAGTTGCGGATATCTTCACCTTCGAGTACATCCAGCAGCAGCTGGCGGCGGGCAACCCCATCATGATTGGCTGGAACGACTGGGGCGGCCACTGGCAGGTCATCATCGGCTACGACACGATGGGCACGGAAACCACGCAGGATGACGTGATTATCGTCGCCGATCCCTACGACACCACCGACCACAATCAGGATGGCTATGGCGTGTATGGCGCCGAGCGCTTCCTGTACAACTTCACGTTCTACAACTTCTTCTCCGAAGAGTCTGGAGAACTGAATGACTACTGCTTCCTTGTGGCAACGCCGGAAGCGTAATTGCAAAATCCACGGTGTCCGCTGGTGAAAATCAGCGGGCATTTTGTCTTTTTGGGGGATAAAAGTTTGCAAGGGGCTATGCAGAATGGGCAGAATGTTGTAAAATAAGAACAAGAATCATCAGGAGGATGAGAGAATGTTTCCCGAATCGCTCGTGGCGGCGCGAAAGCTGCTGGAAGTAATTACCCCGCTGCAAACGGACTGTGGGCTGGTATGCGGCGGCGCGTGCTGCCAAACGCATCCCGGCGAGGAGACGGGGATGCTGCTGTTTCCGGGCGAGGCGGAAATGTATCGCGGCGAAGAAGGCTTTACGCTCGTGGATTCGCCGCACGGGACGATTCTCATCTGCGAGGGGCGCTGCAGCCGCGCGAATCGTCCGCTGGCGTGCCGAATGTTTCCGCTGGTGATGCTCCTGCGCCCTGACGGCGTGAAAATCGCGACGGATGCGGCGGCGCAATCGGTCTGTCCGCTGGCACGGCAGGGGAAAAGCGCCCTTTCGCAGGATTTTGTCGCGGCAGTGCGTCAGGCGGCGAATCTGCTTGCGCAGGACGATCAGCAGGCGGCGCATTTGCGGCGTTTGACGGACATGCAGGACGAATTAAAGGCGCTTCGGGCGCAGTATCGCGGGAGGAAGGAACATGTTTGAGGCGGTAGAAATCTCGCGGGAAATCACCGGGTCGGGGCAAAATCTGCTCCTGTGCGGGGATGCTTACCAGCAGCAGCCCGCGCTGTCAGCGCTGGCGGGGCAGGTGCAGGCGGTGTATATTGATCCGCCGTTCATGACGGGGGAGACGTTCACACGCCGCCGCCGCTTCGGCACGTCCGGCTGGAAAACGGGCCGCCCGATGCCTGAATATCCGGCGTATATCGACCGCTTTGCCGACACGAAGGAATATCTGGAACTGCTGCGTTCGCTGATTGAACGCGCGAAAGACCTCTTGCTGCCCACGGGTGTGCTGTATCTGCATCTGGACTGGCGGACGAGCGCGTATGCCCGCTTGCTGTGCGACGAGATCTTCGGGGAGGATATGTTCCTGAACGAAATCGTCTGGAGCTACGAGAGCGGCGGGCGCGCGAAGAAATACTTCAGCCGCAAGCATGATACCATCCTGCTTTACGCGCGCTCGAAGGACTACCACTTCGACTTGCGGCGCGTCCCGCTGGTGCGCGCGGAGCACCGCAAGAACCACATGCGCCGCTGCGTGGACGAAAACGGGCGGAGTTACAGCCAAATCACCACCGGCGGCAAGGTCTACCGCTACTACGACGATGCGCCGGTATATCCGGGCGACGTGTGGAGCGACATCAGCCACTTGCAGCAGAAAGACCCGGAGCGCACGGGTTATCCGACGCAGAAGCCGCTGAAGCTGCTGGAGCGTCTGCTGCTGCCCGTCGTGCGCGAAGGAGACATGGTGGCGGATTTGTGCTGCGGAAGCGGCACGGCGATGGAAGCCGCGCAGTCGCTGGGCTGCCGCTTTGTCGGCGTGGACAAAAGCCCGGAGGCGATTTTGACGACAGCGAGCCGCTTGGAGTGCAGCGACCTGACGATTGACTGCCCCTGCACGATGGACGAAACGCCGCTGGAAGGGGAGTACAACGGCCACGGCGGGATGCTGCTGCTGACGGGCTTCCACGCCGCGCACCCGTCCTTCCCGAAGACCGAGCAGCAGCTGGACACGCTGGAAAGCTGGAGCGTGGGCAAAATCACGCCGGAGGGCCTGCAAGTGATGCAGCGCTTCCGCCGAAGCCGGAAACAGCCGGAACTGCCGTGGTTCTGCGTTCTGCCGGAAGGGTGCGGGGAGATTGCCGTATCGACGGTGGACGCGGCGGGGCGGAAGAGAGTGTATCGGTGGAAGGATTGACTTCTGCAATAAATAGCGGCGCATGTGCATTCCTTCGCACATGCGCCGCCTTCATATATCAATATCAGTCGTCCGAATACACCCTGACCCCGCTGCCCTTGCGAATCAGCACGGGCATGGTGTCCAGCGGCGCGTTCATGCGCACGGTCTGTCCGCCGGTGTATTCCGCGCCCGTCGCGGCGTCCATCCAGTCCGCGCCCGCGGGCAGGTACACGTCGCGCGCTCTTGCGCCCGCTTCCAGCACCGGGGCAACCAGCACATCCGCGCCGAAGAGGTATTCGTCCTCCACAGACCACGCGGCTTTATCCGCCGGGAAGCCATAGAACAGGGGACGCATGACCGGGTCGCCGTGCTCGTGGGCGGCGCGCATCACCTCGCGGATGTACGGGCGCATCCGCTCACGCACGAACAGGTACTTCCGCAGAATCTCGTACACCTCGTCGCCGAACGACCAGACTTCGTTGGCCTGCCCGCTTGTCAGCTGGCGCACGTCGCCGATGTACTCCTGTTCGCGCTCATACCACGGGCTGCGCTCGCCGTGCATCCGGAAGACCGGGCAGAAGCACGCCCACTGGAACCAGCGCACCAGCAGTTCGCGGAACGCCGGGTCATCCACCTGACCGCCGAGGAAGCCGCCGATGTCGCTCGTCCACCACGGAATGCCTGCCATGCCCATGCTCAGACCCGCTTGCAGCTGCTCCCGCATCGCGCGGAAGGTGGAGGAAATGTCGCCCGACCAAGTGAGAACGGCGTATTTCTGGCTGCCCGCCCATGCGCAGCGCACAAGCGACAGGATCTCCGTTTCGCCAGCCTCGCGCAGTCCATCGAAGAAGCACTTTGCGTAGCCGACGGGGTAGGTGTTTGTGCATTGCAGGGCAGGGCCTGCGTAATAGCGGTAGTTGTCAAAGTCATACGGCCCGTATTCCGGCTCGGACTCGTCCAGCCAGAAGCAGCGGATGCCATACTGGTAGTAGTTTTTCCTGCACTGCTCCCAGACGAATGCCTGCGCTTCCGGGTTCGTCGCGTCGAAGAAGAACGTGTTGCCCATCCACGTCATGACAATCGCGTTGCCGCGGTCAGCCGTCACCAGCAAGCCGCGCTCTGCCATTTCACCGAAGTTGACGCTCTTTTCGTCGATGGTCGGCCACACGGATACAACCGTCTCCACGCCCATTGCTTTCAATTCGTCCACCATCGCCTGCGGATTCGGCCAGTCCCGCGGCTCAAAGCGGAAATCACCCTGCCGCGTCCAGTGGAAGAAGTCGACGACGATGGCATCCAGCGGCAGCCCGCGGCGCTTCATTTCGCGCGCGACAGACAGCAGTTCCTCCTGCGTCCGGTAGCGCAGCTTGCACTGCCAGTAGCCCATGCCGTATTCGGGCATCATAGGGGTGCGCCCAGTCGCGGCGGTGTAGTTCGCTTCGATGTCCGCCGGGGTGTCGCCCGCCGTGATGAAATAATCCAGCTTTTTGGTGGATTTTGCCGACCACTCCGTCACATTCGTGCCGAACGCCGCCGTACCGATTGCCGGATTGTTCCACAGGAAGCCATAGCCGCGGCTGGACACGAAGAACGGCACGCTTGATTGCGAATTGCGGTGCGCCAGCTCCAGCACAGAGCCTTTCTTGTTCAAATGGCGATCCTGATACTGCCCCATGCCGAAAATCATCTCGTCGTCATACGCCTCGAAGCGTGCGGTGAGGGAGAAATCCGTGCCGCCGGGGATGGGCTTGAGTTCGCGCGCCGGAACGCGCAGCGGGACGCAGTAGCGGTTGATGCGGTCACGGTTGCGCCAATATTCCGCCGTCAGCACCTCACCGCGCTGGTTCAGGAACGTAATCCACCCCTCGGTGGAGATTTTCGCGGTGATTTTGCCGTTCGCCAGCGTCCATTCCGTGCCGGTTTGGTGGTACTTCGCCCACTCATCGCCCTTGTACCACGGGTCGGTCGTATCGATGACTTCGCTGCGGATGACGACGTCCGTCGCTTCAACCGGTTCGGTCAGCGCCCAGTCGTGGTCGTCCATGCCCGGCTCGGCGCTCATGCGCACGCGCAGGCTGTCCTTGCCCCAAGGGTCAATCCAGCATTCGCTTCTGCCATCGTGGATGATGAGCCGGTGATTCTGCTGCTCTACGCGCATGGAAAACGCCTCCTTATCGCAGTACGAAGGGGAAAATTAGCATTTTGCGGCTTCCAGCAGTCCGCGCTTGACGTCCCAAAGCTTCTGGGAGAGGTCAACGTAGTAGGTGTGGGGGTTCTCAAAGCGCTTCACTTCGTCCCACAGCGTGTGAATCTGCTGGCGGCAGTATGCCTTGATGTCGTTCAGTTCGGGCAGCTCGTAGACGAGTTCGCCGTTCTGGAAAATCGGCACTTGCAGTTCGCGGACGGTGAAGTCGGTCAGTTCCTTGGTCTTCCACGTCGCGTTCGGGTCGAAAATGACGTGCGGCTTCGTCGGGTCAATGACCTCGTCGCGCAGGGTCAGCTCGTCGGCAATCGCCTTGCCGCTCTCGCGGTCGTAGAGGCGGTACAGGCGCTTGAAGTGCGGGTTGGTAATCTTTGCTGTGTTCTCACTGACCTTGATTTTCGGGATAATGTTGCCCTCGTCATCCTCAATCGCCGCCAGCTTGTACACGCCGCCGAAAACGGGGTTCGATTTGCTCGTAATCAGCCGTTCGCCCACGCCGAAGGTGTCCACCTGCGCACCCTGCATCATCAGGTCGCGGATGAGGTATTCGTCCAGCGAGTTCGACGCGGTAATCTTGCAGTTCGGCAGGCCCGCCTCGTCGAGCATTTTGCGCGCCTTCTTGGACAAATACGAAATGTCGCCGGAGTCCAGACGAATGGCGAAATTGGTGATGCCGCGCGGCAGCAGAATCTCCTTGAACGCGCGGATAGCGTTCGGTACGCCGGATTTGAGCGTGTTGTAGGTGTCAACCAGCAGCGTCGCGTTGTCGGGGTACAGCTCGCAGTAGGTCTTGAAGGCGTCGTATTCCGTCGGGAACATCTGCACCCACGAGTGCGCCATCGTGCCGCCCGCCGGAGCGTCGGAGCGACGGACGCATCATAAAGCGCATCGAATTCCGTTTTCCCGTGTATTTC
>JABLTL010135025.1_pt1 | contig 16962 bp, 19 predicted proteins | sample 7160151 | NCBI WGS metagenome assembly JABLTL01 (sample SAMN14651223, study PRJNA627086) | human gut metagenome | isolation source: feces | host: Homo sapiens
CAAGTCCCTCACCCTAGTCCCTTTGGTTGTCTCCCTCGTTCATAGCAGCAACGTTATAGCATAGAATAGCGAACCCGAGAAGTGCTATCTGACAAACAGAACTATCGGTAGCCTGCTATCACAGTAAAAACATCAACCATTTTCGCTAAGCCAAAAAACAGAAACACATCGCACAGCATAGCGAACTCGAGAAGTGCTATCCGACAAATAGCAATATCGGTAGCCTGCTATCATTGTTAATTACTAAAACAGCATAATTGAAATGCAATAAAAACAGATTTTCTCCACATACTAAAAAAGTGAGCCGAGCGCACTATTTTTGTTTTGCGCTTCGACTCACTTTTTTCGGGTTGTGACACAACCCTTTAATATTATCTTTATTATTTATTTTTAAGCTCAACTATCAATTTTATTATTTTACCGATATTGACCGGCTTTGAAATATGTCCGTCCATACCCGCGTCTTTGCATTTCTTGACATCTTCGCTGTAGGCGTTTGCAGTGACTGCGATTATCGGCACGTTTTTTGCATAATCCGTATTCAGGCGGCGTATAGCTTTAGCGGCGGCAGATCCGTCCATTACAGGCATCTGCATATCCATAAGAACGGCATCGTAGCAAAAATTTTCGGCACTCGTAAACATATCAACGCATATTTTGCCGTTCTCTGCATGGTCGCAGGTAATGCCGTGCATTTCAAGCTGTTCGGAAAGTATTTCATAATTAAGCTCGTTGTCCTCTGCCACAAGAAGATGCATACCTTTTCCTAAGCAGCTGTCTTCTTTTTCATTTTCATCTGAAATGGCGGTTTCGTCAAGGTACGGTATGTCGATCGTGAGGCGGAAGGAAGTACCTTCCTGCAGCTTGCTTGTAACTTCGATCGTGCCGCCCATAAGGTCGGAGAGTTTTTTTGCTATCGCAAGACCCAGACCGCTTCCGCGTACTTTGTTTACTCGGGTATCAACGGCACGGGTAAACTCATCGTACATTTTGCTCATAAACTCTTCACTCATGCCTATGCCGGTGTCGCTGACGATTACAACAAGACGTGTGTTTTCAGGCTCATCTGAGCTTTCTTCATACATTTCAAGACTTACCGTTCCGCCGTCCGGTGTGTATTTGACGGCGTTAGACAAAAGGTTGATTACTATCTGACCCAATCTTATGCGGTCAACGCTGACAATATTATGTTCGATATCGTGCAGGTCACAGTTGTAATACAGCTTTTTGCCTATTCCCGCGCCCAGCATCGACTGCTTGAAGAAATCAAATATCTCGGTTAAACAGGACGGCTCGGCGTTAAGCTCAAAGTGACCGCTTTCTATCTTTGACAGGTCAAGAGTGTCATTTATCAGCTCCTGCAGATTATTGCCGCTGTATTTTATCTTTTCAAGGCAGTCGGCGAGCTTTTCGCGGTTGTCGAGGTTTTGTATGGCTATATTGACAAAGCCCATAATTACGTTCATAGGAGTCCTTATGTCATGTGACATCCTTGACAGAAAGTCGGACTTTGCTTCATTTGCGCGGTTAGCTTCTTCGGCGGCTATTATCCAGCTCTTTTCACGCTGCTTTTCTTCGGTTATTATTCTTACAACAAACAGTAACTTTGCCGGATCGCCGTTTTTGTCGCGTTCCTGGACAATAAACCTAGCAAGATGCCAATTGCCGTCACAGGTAAGATATTCCGTGCCCGTGGATTCGTCGTTCTTAAGGCGCTCTTTCAGTGTAGCAATATCAAAGAAAGCATTTGCTTTTTCCCGATATTTAGGAGCCACGAAGCTGCTGCACATCGATCTGAGCTCAAATGACGCTTTGCCTTTTTTGCCTGTCAGACGGTGTTCTGCGCTTCCGCTGGATATTTCCTCAAAGCAGTCTGCAATGATATCTATACGATAGATAAGGAAGTAGATCTTACTTATCGCAAAGATGATATCGTTGTTAAACTTGGCAAGTTTCAGTGCGGATTCCAGCTTTTCGCGGCGTTCGCATTCTTCTTTCACTATTTCATCTATATGGCGGAAGTCAAGAAGTATCAGAAATTTATCGCTGTCCGATTTTATCTTTGATGCCCTTGCTTCAAAAAACACCTGACCGCGTTTATTGGGGACGCTCATAAAGCGTATGCTTATCCTGTCTTTATCGCTGAGTTCTTTCATAAGGTTTTCACGGCTCAGCTTTTTGAGAAAGTTCGGTGAGGAGCTGTTTACAACATAATTGTCATAATAGGACTTGATCGTTTTTGAATAACAGATCGTTATCCTTTCTTCCGACCTGATAAAATTGAAAACGTTAGTGTAGCTCTCTACCTTGACGACCTGTGCAGTATCGTTGATAAGATCGACACGGTATACCGACGCATTATCGGCACACAGCACCATAAGTATATCGTTTTCGTTTTGTATATGAGCAATATTGTTTTCAAGCTCTTTCTGCTTTTTCCGAAGCAAAGTGAGCATTTTCATATTGGCTCTGGAGATGCCGATATGAGTACCTACGAGCGACAGCAGCTTTATAAGCAGCTCCGGCTGTCCGCAGGGGTTGTCAAGTCCGATAAAGCCGCTTAGATGACCTTTATAAAAAATCGGTACGGATATTTCCGATTTTATATCCTGTGCTATGAGAATTTTGTACTCATCGGGCATAATGCTTTTGATATTTTCGATATCGTCTATGACTATCGTTTCGCCACGATTGAATTTATCGACCCAGTAAGGCATTTCAGATGCCGAGATTTTCAGCAGGTTGTCTATCTGCGGGGCAACGCCTTCGGCACACCATTCGTAAGAGTTTGTAAAAACGTCCGGGTTATCGTCCTGCCTGTCAAAAATATAAACCCGCTCTGCACCGGTTTTTTCACCGATCATTCCTAGCGTTGAAGAAATTGCATCATGCATATCTTCGATACCGGAGATATTATCTATAGTTGCAATAGAATTCAGAATAGTCTGTGCGAGATCCATATTGTCGGAAAGTCCGTCCTCACCTTGCGCAAATTTGTTATCAATCATTCTGCTCATCCCTTATATTGAGAGTAATTCGATGTAATTTTATATAATTATATCAAAATCGACAGAGGAATACAACACGGCAAGAGAATAATGTCAAAAAAATTCCCGTTTTTGTGCGTAAATATCTGCTTTGATATCCAATATCTTTGTATTGAAATATATGTTTAAATCGTGTATAATAAGAACATCTCCTGAGGGAGAAATACATAAGGAGGTCGTTACAATGTGCAATTTCTTTAACGTATGCAGCTTTGCAGACCTTTGCAATGCTATAAAGGCGCTTTGCGGCAAGTTCGGCTGCTGAATGCGGCTATGTGCCCCGTTTCTGTGATCCGTTGAAACGGGAGGTATGATATATCATAAAAACAGCGGCAGTCTGATGATTGCCGCTGTCAGTCTGTCGAAAGGACTCTTGCTTATTTAAAAATGGGGTGTTGAGTATGGCTTTACGCCTGCGATCGCCTGCACAGCGTTGCGGTCAAACCTGTTGCCATGCTCGTGACGGAGCGTTATTGTTATCTGTTCGTCTGTGTAACGTGCCAGGCGTGAAAGCAACTTCTGCCTGTTGCCGTAGGTCACGCCTGCCGCTCTGGTTACGATACTGCGGAGCTTTACTGTTATACAAGGCAACCATTGACGCATGGTTTGCGACCGCTTCGGGCGTTATTGTAGCTGAATCGTAAAAAAGTACAGATATGACGGGGCAGGAAACTGCCCCGAAAATTATCTACAGGTGAAAAATGGAGCTGATGTTAAGATGCATAGAACTGCTTGAATTATGCCGCAGTGAATTTTACGATCCGTTCTTCACCGATATGGAGCTGAGGTGTCTTGAAGAGATAGGGATACTGCTCAGATATAACCACAACCACGACCCGCACACGGGTAGGTTTACAAGTGGGGATAGCGTTAATACTGTTGACAAAAGCGAAAAATCTGATATAATAAAAACAGGAAGTGATGATGTGGCTGAGATAATAGAACTTGGCAAATTCGATACTCAGCCATTAGAAATTGAATTTGGCAAGCTTAAAACTGATGAGCTGATTGTTACAAATGAACGGATAGAACATATTAAATCCAGACACCCCGAGGATTTTAACTTGTTTGAAAAGTATAGCTTGTCGGTTGTTGTCGAACCTGACTTTATAATAAAAGACGAGAAAAATGTAAATACCGTTTTCATGGTAAAAAAACTTGAAAATACTAACCTCAATTTGGTAGTAAAGATTATTCTCGAAACTGATGAGAAAGATTTGAAAAATTCGGTTATGACATTTTATCGTATACGAGAAAGAAACCTGAAAAAACTTGTTGATAGGAATAAAACTCTTTACAAAAGCGAATAAAAGTGATATAATATAAGTAAGATAAGAACAGCATTTTGAAGTAGAGAATGTGCTGCTACACACCCTTGTGGTCAAAAGAAATGTGGGAAAGGGCACACCCACCAAAATGCCATTGCTTTGAAAGCCGTTTTGAGAAATCGGAACGGCTTTCTTCTATGAAAATTAACCGCCCACAGCAGTGAGCAACCACAATAAAATATAAATCAAGCACATCTGAAAGGGTGTGCTTTTCTTATGCCCAAAACTGAATAAATCATCCACTCCGAAAGGGGTGGATTTTTTATATCCAAAACATCGAAAGGAGCGATAAAATGTCCGATGATTTATTCACTCTTGACTTGTCCGGAATGGATCTTAAAGATCTCATTCAAGTAGTAAACGAAATGGATAGCAAACTGAACGACAAGATTATCCCCAAAATCCTTGAAGAAGTCGGCGATGAACTGATAGACGAAGAACGGCGAATGCCGCAGGGCAGGTCGAATAAAGACGGCTCTTCGACAAAGCTCAGCGGTCTGTTGTCAAAGCAGATAACGAAAACAGGCAAGGTGTGTTTGGGCGAGGTGCGTTAAGGTAGGGCATGGCAGGTGCGGTATGTTCCGGTAAGGCATGGTAAGGTCGTGCAAGGTAATATGTGGCAGGCAAGGTAAGGCAAGGCTGAGTGCGTTAAGGTGTGTTTGGGCATGGCAGGCGAGGTAGGGCTAGGTTTGGAGAGGTTAGGTTAGGTATGGCAGGCATGGCATGGTGAGGCGAGGTCTGGTTAGGCTTGTTAGGGCTTGGCAGGCTTGGAAAGCCAATTTTATAACAGGAGGTAATCTACAGAGTGGTTTACGAATGGAAAAGCGCGTCACGCATAAAAGCAAACGCACAGGAAGCAGGCAAGCTGTTTGAACAGCTTGAAGCGGAAAACGACCTGACAGCGGCAAGAGTTGTCGAGGAAAGCAGAGCCGAAAGCGCAGTACTGCACGGCGAGTTTGAGTGGAACGACACCAAAGCGGCGAACAAATACCGTGAACATCAAGCGAGAAACATTATCAATGCAATCACGATAAAAACGGTAGCTACAGACAGCGATGACGAGATACCGGCAACGATAAGAGCAAGCTCGTGTGGGGTGATAAGTACGCCGACAACTTCAAGGGTAAGCTCGTCGGCGGCTTGTTCCGCAACGAGGAGTATCTGAAGCAGGACGGTAAAACAACAGGTTGGGCGGTTAAATTCATGGCGTTCCACTCGGTCGGTGCTGTGCTTGAGGGCTTAAAAGTTCCTGACGATAAGCCGCTTGATCAGGGCAACGCTATGGGCAATTTCGGCAGTGTGATAGCACCACCGCCTGAGGCACCCGCACCTACAGACGAAGATTATCCATTCTAAGATATAAGAGAGGTAAAAGCCAATGGCAATAGAAGATATTGAAAAGTTAAAGCCTGTCGAGGAATTTACAAAAGAAGATTTTCTTACCGGACTAGAGCCATATCAATACTGCTGTGCTTTTATTGACGATCCATTCGAGTTTGAGCGTGCAAAGGCAAGAGTGACCGAGCGGGCGGCGGAGCTTAAAATAAGAAGTTTTATGACCCTGCTCGGCAACTACTGCCGAAAGTACGAAAAAAACCTTTCGGAAACCTTTACAGCTACAAACTTCCCGCTCCAGCCGGTGCAGCTCATCTGCGGTAATTACATCTGTGACTATACCGGAGTATCGCTCGACGGCGAAACTGTCTGCCCGCATCCGATTATGCCGATAATGCGACTTTGCAATATCGACACAGGCGTTGAAAAGATAAAAATAGCTTATTCGAGGGGTGGAAAAGCGTTCCGATACCTGATTGTTGATCGCAAGACGATATCATCGGCAAATAAAATCGTTGACTTGTCAGACAGCGGTATAGCTGTGACAAGCGAAAGTGCAAAGGCACTTGTAAAATACTTTGCAAAAATCGAACAGCTTAACCCTGAACTGCTCCCCGAAACCGAATGCGTTACTCGCATGGGGTGGATAACGCAGGCGGACGAACAGCTTGATTTTGCGCCGTATATCGACAGTATAGCGTTTGACGGAGAACAGTCGTCTTTGCTGAAACACGAGACAAAGCAAAATCCATTGCGCTATGCACAAGTTGCTGTAAAGACGCAAATATCTGCGATATTGAAGTAAGACGAGTACCGCAAATGGACAAGTATTACGTCGAAGGAAAAACAGAAATGGACTGGTCAGATCCGAAAGACAGAATTGTATTGGTGAAAGAATGCGGATTTTACTGTGAAGAGCCGATAGCAGAATGTTGCAAATCCTGTTCTGCAAAAGAGTTTTGCAATGAGGCGGTTCGGGAAGAGGAGGAAACATGACAAAACAGAAACTCAAAGATTATCGTTACACCTGCAAGTGTATCAAGCAGCTTGAGTCAGAGCTGAACGATGCGGCAGTAACCGACAGCACGCAGGGTTCACAGAGCGAGTACCCCTATGTCAAACATAGCGTCACGATTTCCGGCGTTCCGGATAACGATACACACCTTGCCAAGAAAAGAAGACTGTCCGAACTTAAAGCACAAAAAGCAGAGGTGGAACGGTTTATTGATGACATCCCAGACGAGCAGACGAGAGATATGTTTAAGCTAAGGTACATCAAAGGGTATAAGTTATCGAAAACTGCCGTAGAAATCGGCGGTGATAATACACCGGACGGAGTACGAATGAGAATAAATCGATATTTAGGTTAATGTTGTTCGTTTTGTTCGTTTTAAGAATGTTAAAATTAGAATGAAAAAAGAATAAGAAAACGTAAAAAAAAGAAAGATAGTCGGCATTTTCTACCGGCTATCTTATTGACTTCTTGCAATCATTATGGCATAATTAAATCGAATATTTTCTTATGGCAGAGACAATACTATCTGTATTCCAGCTGACAACTTCTTTAAGCCGCATTCTTAACCTCACTTGGAGTAATAGCATTTCCCCAGGGTTTTACAGCGATGATAGGTTTGCCTTTTTCTTTGGCGATGTCTATTTCTTCTTGCATCCAGTCTCTGTTGTTGTAATACATACCCGAAATTACTAATACTATGTTAACAGGAGAAATTTTCCTTTCGATAGCTTTTCTAATTTCGGTTTCATCTGATACATCTGAACCATCGAGATTCTTTAGAGGAGAGTCACTTGGCGCAGAATAATTACGGTATTTGAAGTTATTGGCACCATCGAGTAAATCGACAAGGCGATCATAATCAGCGCCATACTTCCAAGCGTGACTTATAAATAAGTCATAATTTTTTAATTCTGGCATAAAAACACAACCTTTCTGATTAGGAGTTAACTTATGAAAATAAAAAAATACAAAAAAAAGCCTGTAATCGTGGAAGCATATCAAACAGATGTTGAGATTACGATTCACACGTTAGAAGGAGATATGATTGCAAGAGTGGGCGATTATATTGTAACAGGGGTAAATGGAGAAAAATACCCTTGTAAGCCCGACATTTTTGAAAAAACTTATGAAGAAGTAGATGAGTGATCTTTTAGATTGTCTGTTTTCCAAGAAGTAAACTCATTTACAAATTCATTTTCACATGTTGAAACGAATTCATAAAATTCTTCGTCTGAGTGGTTGACTTGGCATAAATAGACATGTAAATAACTTTTTAACCTTTCGCATTGACTTCTGTATTTAACCCACAATTCTTTATACATACAGATAGACAATATGAAATTTAAAATTGTGATAATGGAACTTATTGAAGCAGCAATTACTTTGACAGGATCGGTTTTACTTTCACAGGAGCCACTAAACAGTAAGATAACAGGCAACAATGACGAAAGTGAAAATGTAATAATTATAATTCTTTTATAAAATTTTTGGCATTTGCACGATTTTTGGTCGTACCATTCGATTTGCTTAAGAAGCCTATTATTAATATAATCTGATTCTTTCTCTGTAAGATCGTTTAAGTTATATTCAGCGTTTATACAGTATTTCAATTTTACATTAGATACACCTTTCTATATTATTTCTACGCTAGTATAGCATAGGCTACATAAATTGTCAATAGTTGCATACAAATCTAGTGTGGTTGGAGTTTGCTTCAATCGCTATTTTTTATACCCAAAAGAAAGGACGGTGTACCGCCAATGACCGAAAGACAGAAGAAATTCGCAGAATATTACGCTCAGTGCGGTAACGCCGCCGAAAGCGCAAGAAGAGCAGGATATAGCAAAAATTATGCTGAACACAGAACCGATGAAATGTTGAGAAAAGTGGAGATAGCAGACTATATCCGTGAATTAACCGAAGCCGCCCAGACCGCACGAATAATGACCGCCCGTGAACGACAGGCTTTGTTATCCGAAATGGCAAAGAACGGCAAAAATAGCCCTGCTGACCGTATTAGAGCGATCGATACGCTGAATAAGATGACGGGGGAGTACACGCAGAAGGTCAGCATTGACGGTGATGTGGGAGTGAAGATAGTTGACGACTGTTAAGCTCAGCGACATTATAGCGCCCTCGTTCTACGATCTGCACAAGGATATAAAGGCAGACAGGCACACGCATTACTGGCTCAAGGGCGGACGAGGCTCGACGAAATCATCTTTTGCATCAACGGAAATTCCGCTCGGTATGATGAAAGATCCTATGGCGAATGCGGTCGTTATCCGCAAAGTCGGACTGTATCTGAAAGACAGCGTGTATGAACAGCTATTGTGGGCGATAGAAAGGCTCGGCGTGTCGCACTTATGGCAGTGCAGGCAGTCACCGCTTGAGCTTGTCTACACGCCGACAGGTCAGCGTATTTTATTTCGTGGCGCAGACAAGCCGAAAAAGCTGAAATCTACCAAAGTCAGAAAGGGCTATATCCGCTATGTGTGGTATGAGGAGGCGGACGAGTTCGGCGGTATGGAAGAGATACGCACCATCAATCAATCCCTGCTCAGAGGCGGTGCGACATACACCGTTTTTTACACGTTCAATCCGCCGAAAAGCCAAAGAAACTGGATAAACAGCGAGGTGCTTGTTCCCCGCTCGGACAAGATAGTGCATCACAGCGACTATCGTTCTGTGCCGGCAGAATGGCTCGGAGAACAGTTCTTGATTGAAGCAAAGCACCTTGAGCAGACAAAGCCGGAGCAGTACAGACACGAATATCTCGGAGAGGTAACAGGCACAGGTGCGGAGGTATTTACGAACATTACTATCCGTCCTATTACGGACGAGGAAATAAAGTCATTCGATCATATCAAGCGTGGTATAGACTGGGGCTACGGCGCAGACCCGTTTGTATATATAACAGCTCATTTCGACAGCAAGCGAAACAGGCTGTTTATTTTTTACGAATTTTTCAGGTGCGCCGCAAAGTATGACGTTATTGCAAATGCAATCCGCAAGGAGAATACACAAAACGGTACAATCATTGCCGAATCCGCCGAGCCACGCTCAAACGATGAGCTTCGGGACAGGGGTTTTCACATACGAACGGCGGTCAAAGGTCCGGGAAGCGTCGAGCACGGTATAACGTGGCTTCAGAACCTTGAAGAGATTATTATTGACGGCACACGTTGCCCAAATGCCGCACGCGAGTTCAACGAATATGAGCTTGATCGTGACAGCAGGGGCGAGCTGAAAGCGGACTTTCCCGACAAGAACAATCACACTATAGACGCTATCCGATATGCCCTTGAAGATTATATCGGCAGGAAGATAGTGAAATCAACGCTCAGCAAGCGGAAATTAGGCATTTATTAAGGAGATTTTATGATAACATCACCGATTTTCACAACGGACAAAACGGCGGAGATGATAACGCCGAAAGTAGCACGGGATTATATAGAAAAGCACGATAAGTACGAAATGCCACGCCTTACGATGCTGGATAATTACTACTGCGGTAGACAGCACATCTGCGACAGACGTAAAAGTGACGATATGCTGTGCAACAACCGTGTCATGATAAATCACGCCGCATATATCGCAAAGTTTACATCTTCGTATCTGATAGCTACCCCTGTTTCTTACAGCGGTAAAGATGATACGGATATTACGGCAATAACCGATTGCCTTTCTTATGCCGACAGCAGTACGCAGGACGCAGACCTTGCACTCGATGCCGCAATATTCGGTAGAGCCTACGAGCTTATCTACATGGACACTGACAGCCGTCCGAAGCTCGCCCGTATCACTCCGCTGTCCGCATTTGTCGTTTATGATGATACTGTGGAGCAAAATCCCGTATTTGCCGTGTATTATTACCCCGTTTTCGAGCCGGGCAACAGTACGCCTGAGTGCTTCAAGTGCCAGCTTATGACCGATACGATAACGCAGGATTTTGAGCTTACAAGCAACTTCGGACTTAAATCGGAGGGCGAGATAATACCGCACTATTTCGGCAAAGTACCGCTGAATGAGATTTATAATGACGGTCAGCGACAGGGCGATTTTGAGCAGGTCATAAGCCTTATTGACGCATATAACACGTTGCAGTCAGACAGGGTTAATGACAAGGAGCAGTTCGTTGACAGCCTGATGTACATTAAAGGTCAGATACTCGGCGAAACCGACGATGAGAAGGCTGAAACCTACAGCGAAATTCAGCGTAATAGGGTCGTTGAGCTGTCACAGGACGGCGAAATAGGATTTCTGACACGGCAGTTTGATGAAGCGAGTGTGGAAGTGCTGAGAAAGAGCATTGTTACCGATATACACAAGATTTCGGGCGTACCCGATATGTCGGATGAAAGTTTTGCAGGGAATGCTTCGGGTGTTGCCATGAAGTACAAGCTATTGAACCTTGAACAGATAACCAAGACGAAAGAGCGGTATTTCACCGAGGGATTACGTTACCGCCTTGAGTGCCTTTCCAACATAATCGGTATAAAGGGCGGTCATATCGATCCGAAGCTGATAGACATAACCTTTACACGCTCGCTTCCTCAAAATGAGCTTGAATTATCCCAGGTGGTGGCAACGCTTGACGGTAAAGTGCCGCAGGAAACTTTACTGTCGCTCCTGCCGTTTGTTAAAGATCCTCAGAGTGCCGCAGAAGAACTCCGACAGCAGAAGCAGGACGCTATAGCGACACAGCAGCAGATGTTTATGAACACACCGCTTGCAAGGAGCGAAAGCAATGAAGAATCCGAGTAAGAAATATTGGGAGGACAGAGCCGCAGGACGAATGGTGAGCTACACGGCAAAAGCGGAAAGCACCGCCGATACGCTCGGTAAGGCTTATTACGCAACAGCACAGTATCTGCAAGGCGAGGCAAATGACGTTTTTAACGCCTTTACAGATAAGTTTGAGCTGAGTATTGCCGAAGCCGAAACAATGCTCAAAAACGCACCGGGCAAGTCTATGCTTGAACAGATGAAGACCGCCCTTGCCAACTGCACAGATGAGCAGAAGAAACAACAGCTTGAAACACTGTTATCATCGCCTGCATACGCCCACAGAATAGGGCGCTTAAATGATCTTGACAGCAAGATAAGTGATATGTGCTCACGCCTTGCAAACGCCGAAATAGGCGTTGATACAGCGTATCTGGGCGATATAATTCAGAGTGCTTATATGCAGACGGTTTTCGATGTGACGAAGGGCGCAGATTACCGTGCGGCGTTTGATCTTATCCCCGAAAGCCGTGTTAAAGCTATCCTGTCGACCAACTGGAGCGGTCAGATGTTCTCCCAGCGTGTCTGGGATAACACAAACGCACTTGCAGACGGGTTAAAGCACGATATGCTTGTGGGCATTATGGCAGGAAAGTCTGAGCAGCATATGGCGGACGATATAATGAACCGCTGCGGTGTCGGCGCTTTTGAGGCACGCAGGCTTGTACGGACGGAAACCACCTGTGTTGCGAATACGGCGGAGCTGTATGGCTACAAGGAGCTTGACATTGACGAATACGAGTTTTCTGCCTGCCTTGACAGCCGCACAAGCGATCTATGCCGTGAGCTTGATGGTAAGGTGTTCAAGCGTAACAGCGCACAGGCAGGTGTAAATCTTCCGCCTATGCACCCGTTCTGCCGTTCTACAACGCTCCCTGTTCTGCCGAGCGAGGAGGATCTTGATAAAGAGCTCGCCGAACTGGGCGATGAGATAGGCGCAGATGTTGACTTTGACGAATGGGAGCGGAACTTACAGCAGGGCGAGGACAGCAAGTGGCGGTACGTTGCAGGAAGTGCGGGTAAAGTCAAGGCGGATAAACCAATGAGGTTTGCAGGAAATGGTGTTGACAAATCGGAAAAAAGTGTTATACTTAAATTGAACAGTAAATTCGTTAATCCTAATGATAATCTTTATGAATATGCCGATTTAGTTAAGCCGATAGACGGATATTGTGATATTGTGTGTCATGGTAGCCCTACCGAACTGATTATCAACGGCTTGAATAATGAAGAATGGACATACACAGCAAAAGAAGCGGCTGAAATGATTCGTAATTCGGCAGAGTTTAACGGACAGAATGTCCGCTTGATTTCATGCCAGACGGGCGCAGGAGATAATTGTATTGCTCAACAGATAGCAAACGAACTTGGTGTTGAAGTTATGGCACCGTCTGAAATTGTCAATATCAATTCAGATGGCGAGATGTTTTTAAGCAATAATGGGTTTATTGCAGAGATGTGGGACAATGGCGAGGATGTTGTTGAAACAGGAAAATGGATAGTATTTAAACCGAGAGGAGGAAATTGATATGATTTATATTTGTAATTTTGCCGAATACGGAGCACCAAATGCGCCGAGCATCAGAGAATTTATAAATGAGAAGCCTTATGAAAATAAGCAGAAAATCATAGATTTCCTTAATAATAACGGCGCAGTGGGAATAGTATCTACTGATTATCCAAAGGATTTATTAACTGGTGAACGTATAAAGGGTGAACTTTATACGAAGAAGATAGACGGATTTTCTTGGTGGAGCAATCTTCCTTACCATATCGAAAAGTATAATCTCAGACTTCCTGAGGATTTTGAAAATTATATTTTAAACCGCCCGCAGCAGTGAGCGGTTTTGTTATATCCGTGTGCAATCGATTGCACTTGATTTTAATTTACTGCATTTTTTCAAAATAACACTCGGATTTGCGCACGAACTTTGCAAAAACAGCCGTTTTTTGTGAAGTTCGGAGTAAAACGTAACCAAACTTAATAATTTTACCGCCCCTTTTGGAGCGGTATTTTTATACCTGAAATATGAAAGTGAGGTTTTTAAACATGAACAAAATTAAGAAAGTTATTATTGCCGCAATCGGTGTTTTACTGTCAGCGGTTTTTCTGTGTGGTTGCACGGAAGCTGAAAGAGTGACGTACAATGTGCAGAAAGAAGCAGATAACTTCAATGTGACAAGGCGGTTGTCGGTTATCAATGCAAGGAGCGACAAACCAGTGCTTGAGCTTATTGGTAATTTTTCTATTTCAAACAACGAAGCAAACGAGCTGGTTGTAACAATAGAAATAGCTCCAAATGTGTATAAAGTTGATTATGTGTATCTTAACGACTGGACAATGTACACTGTAGAAGATGTAAGTGGAGCGTACGTTGACAAATATCATTACGAGATCAATTTCTTGCCTGAAATGATTGCGCCGATTACATTCACAAGCAAAGACTGATAATTTTACCACTCTGCAAAGGGCGGTATTTTTATACCCAAAAACAAATTATTCCGAACGTTGTGGGCAATGAACGCAGTGGGCGGAGAAAGGACAGAAACATGAACAACAGAAGAATTTTCATCGGCTTACAGCACTTCGCAGAGGGCGAGGGGGACGGCGGCACAAGCGCAAACGTTCCCGGCAATCAGACTGCCGATAACGGCGGTGACGCTCGGGATAACGCATCGCAGAAGCCAACCTTTGACGATATGTTAAAGGACAAGGATATGCAGTCTGAGTTTGACAAGCGTGTAAGCAAGGCACTGGAAACAGCAAAAACAAAGTGGCAGAAGGACGCAGACGAGAAGCTCTCGGAGGCGAGGAAGCTCGAAAAAATGAACGCAGAGCAGAAAGCCGAGTACCAGCGTAAGCAGACTGAGGAAAAGCTTGCAAAGCGTGAGGTGGAGGTTACAAGGCGTGAGCTTATGGCGGAAGCTAAGGTACAGCTTGCGGATAAGGGACTTCCCGTAGGGCTTGCCGCTGTGCTTGACTATACCGGTGCGGATGAATGCAAGACGAGCATTGAAACGGTCAGCAAGGCATTTGCCGAAGCCGTTGAATGTGCGGTCAACGAAAGAATGAAGGGCAATCCGCCGAAAGCAGGAAGCCCGACAGGCAAGAAAGACCCGTTCCTTGAGGGACTGGGCGTATAAGAAAGGAAAAGATATATGGTAAATTACGCAACCAAGTATTCAAACACTGTTGATGAAATTATCAAGGCAGGCGCACTCTCAGACAGTGCGGTAAATAACGACTATGAGTTCACCGGTGCTCAGACCGTAAAGGTTTACTCTATGGGTACGGCAAAGATGAACGACTACAGGACAAGCGGTGCGAACCGTTACGGCACACCCGAAGAACTTCAGGACGAAACGCAGGAGATGGTAATGTCACGCAAGAGATCATTCTCTTACACGATTGACAAGCGGTGAATGCTCTCATGCGTCGGGCAAAGATAACACTGCAAGTGGTGATTTTTCAATCGCTAGCGGCGGAGGCAGTGAGGCAACAGGAACTTATGCAATTGCACACGGACTTGCCTGTACTGCAGGGGATAATTCGGTAGCAATTGGCACACGCGTACAAGCTGCCAATGGTTGCGTTGCTTTTGGAAAATATAACAAAACAACTGATGCGCTATTTGTTATCGGCAGTGGAACTAGCACTTCAGACGGAAAAATAAAAGCTGCTGATGCACTAGTAATTGATCATGATGGCAATCTGCATATCCCGGGAAAAGTAACAGCGGACGGCGGTGTCGAAGAAATAGCTTCTTCCACAAAAGCGGGAATTGTAAAAATCAGCAGAGACTTTGAAATTTCCGAAGACGGTACGTTATCAATAGTTAAAGGCGGTACATTTCCCCCCGCTACTCAAACTACGCTTGGCGGCGTAATAGTCGGACAAGGTTTTTCAGTGAGTGACGACGGTTTTTTAACGCTGCTTCTGAGCCATAGTCTTACAATTAACAAATGGCATCAAATTGATGTTTACGGAGCTAGCAATACAAGCGCAGGTATTGTGAAAATCGGAAGCGGCATCACAGCGGAATATCAAAGGAACGAAGACACGGGTATGTTAATTACCAAAATATCGGTACAACCCGCTACCGCGCAAGAAGCAGGTATAGTAAAAGTAGGAGAAGGACTCAGCGTAGAAGCAGACGGAACGCTTAACGCGGATATTTATCCTCCTGCTTCATTGTTCTTAAGCGGAGCATCAAAAATGATGCTGCATAAATATATTCCGGTAGAATCAAAGAAACAGGGATATTATTACGGCAGCGTAGCATCTGATATTATCTGTGATACAGTTAAATATTGCTCTAGCGTTCCGGAATTTCCCGAAAGTTATATTGTTATTCCAAATTGGTATTCAAGCGCTTCTGCGTCTGCAACAGTAACCAGTAATGCGGCGTTTGAATTAACGAAACCGACTATTAACAACGACGAGAGCACTTTTACTGTTAAAGTAGTGTGCAAAGAACTAAATTTTTCGTCAAGCGTTTATAGTGCTACAAATTTTTATAATACAACCATATATCTCAAATGGAACAATATAAAAGAGCCGACAGACAAATTTCCAAACGGATATATTACTTGCGAAGTTCGTTTATACTATTGCGACACATCAGGCACGCCACAAGATAGGCGTGTGAGGTCAGGATGTATCCCGTTTGCGAGCAAGGCAGAATATAATGCGGCTATTTGTTTAACTGCAACCGAGCTTTCAACATTTGATTTATCAGAAGAAAAATATACTTTGTTAGTGCCAAACAGCCTATGTTTGCTATCCGGCAAATTGCCGAGCACAGAATTAGCTGAAGAAGGCATGATATACTTAATTCCTAACGAAAATAACACAGCATTTAAGCAGTATATGTGGAATGGCACTGAATATAAGTATGTTGGCGAAACCGATCACAAAGCGGATCTTTCTGAATATCTGAAATCAACCGACATATCCGCCTGGGCGAAAGCTGCAACAAAACCTACATACACTGCAAAAGAGGTCGGTGCGGCGACTGCGGCGGATATCGCGGCGGCTGTAAATGCAGTCAGCATAGGCGGTAGGAATATCGTCACAGGAACAGCCGATGTGGTCATCGGCTATGGCGGTCACAGCAAGGGTCACTGGCGAAAATATGGAACGGCGGGAACGATACAGACAGTTGATATCACCAATACGCCGATATCATGTGTAAGCAAAGGGATACGACTGACTTCTACGGATGAAAACAGCCAAATAATTTGCGGACAGGACGACATACCGCTTAATTCGGGAATGATATATACTTTTTCCTGCTGGATACGCAGTAATTCGGCGGAGGGAGTTCCGTGCAGGTTACAGCCGTTCTATAAATCGACCGCCGACCACAGCGGCAACACACAGGATATAATTATCTCGGACGAATGGCAGTATATCAGCTTTACGGCTAAATTTTCACCGCAAAGCACC